>PJEL010000103.1_pt1 | contig 94320 bp, 83 predicted proteins | sample 1853271 | NCBI WGS metagenome assembly PJEL01 (sample SAMN08108733, study PRJNA415343) | Invertebrate metagenome, whole genome shotgun sequencing project. | host: Globobulimina | place: Sweden: Gullmar Fjord | collected 2015-08
ATAGCCAAGACAGGTAACCCTTAAGAAAATAGCCGCGGCGGCCAATTTTGTGAGCGTTACAAAACAGCTTAGTCTTTTTCATATCGCGATAGCAGATATTCGCAACATCATCCGCGGTTAACTCCGATGATTCGAAGACTTTATCAACCATTTTCAATAGCTGCGGATCACTGGTGCGCATACCTTTATCAAGGTTGGTGCGGAAGAAACCAGGGCATAATACGGTTGTGCCAATGCCGTAAGGCTTTAGTTCGTAATGCATCGTATCGCTTAACGCGACAACGGCGGCTTTTGTAACGTTATAAGAAGCCATTAACGGAGCGGTCATTAAGCCCGCCAGCGATGCCGTATTAATGAAGTAACCACTGCCTTGTTTTTTCATCATTGGGGTAAAAGTACGGCAACCTAAAGCAACGCTCTTAAGATTAATGTCGATAACCCATTCCCAAGTTGACCATTCACCTTGTTCAATGCGATCCCCCGTGGCGACGCCAGCATTGTTAATAACAACATCAATGCGCTGCCAGCGTTGTTCAACTTCTGCGAGCAGATGTTGCCATTGCTCTGGCTTGGTAACATCAAGGTTGTATGTAAAACCGCTGCCACCGGCTGCTTTAACAAGGTCTAGAGTTTCATTTGCCCCTTCTATATTGATGTCAGCAATACAGATGTCATCGCCTTCACGGGCGAAACGTAAAGCGAGTGCGCGACCTAGGCCACTTGCAGCACCTGTAATTAAAACTTTGCTCATTATAGGAATCTCATCAATAGAATTAATAACACTATACTAAAATTTGCCAAACTATCTATGAACTGAATAGTTTTAATGAGACTATATTCTTATTGTTTATGGTTAAAGTCTAAATTAAAGCCAATGGTTAGGTACGTCAGATTATGAAAAATATCGATATTTCTCGAGTTGACCTGAATTTATTTGTTGTTTTTGATGTTATCTACCGAGAAGGCAATCTCACGCGGGCGAGCGAAGCCCTTAATTTATCTCAACCCGCGGTGAGTCATGCGTTATCACGGTTACGAGAGCGCTTTGATGATCCTTTGTTTGAACGCTCTAGCAAAAAAATGGTACCAACGCCGTTAGCGAAAGCGATTATTGAGCGAGTACGAGAAGGTTTGCAGCACTTGGAGTCTACGTTAATCGATGGGCTTATTTTTGATCCTGCGACTGCCGAACGTACCTTTGTGATTGCCATGCGAGATGTTTTAGAAGCGCAAGCATTGCCAGAAATCGCATCTCACCTTCAGGCTATCGCGCCTAATATTCGTATTCGCAGTGTTCGCTTGGCGCGACGAGATATTGAAAATGCTTTGGTTAGAGGCACCATTGATTTTGCGGCGGATGTTTTAATTCCCGTGTCTAAGCAGCTAAATCATAAGCTACTAGGTGGAGAGGAGTTATCAGTAATGGTGGCGAAAGATCATCCGTTAAGCAAAATTCCTGCGGCTGACTTTAATATTGATGCGTATCTGAACGCGAAGCATATTCAGGTCTCCAGTCGCCCTGATGGTCCGAGTGTAGAAGATATTGCTTTATCACGCTTAGGGGAAAGTCGTGATATCGCCATGCGCTGTCAGCATTATTATGCCGCTGCAAAAGTGATTGAAAAAACCAATTGGCTATTAACCTTGCCTACAACCTATGCGGCTGCGTTATGCGATGCTGAAAATGCGCACAGTAAAACGTGTATTTTACCGCTGCCTTTTAAGGCTGAGCCGTTAGAAGTACATCTGTATTGGCAGAAAAAATCAGAGCAAGATCCGGCGATGGTATGGTGCAAGCAGCAAATAGAAACGCTATTACTGGGTTAAAATATCACTATACTAGGTATCAAAGCGTTCGGTTAAAATGACTTGCTCTGCTTTTTTGCGCTGCTGCCATTGCAGCATCTCTAGCTCAGGCTGATCGTAAAATTTATCGACTTTACCTATGCATAAGTAAGCAATCAGTTCTCGATCTTGGGGAGCATGTAAAATGTGTTTTACTTTTTCGGGGTCTAAAATACTTACCCAGCCAATGCCTATATTGAGCGAGCGCGCTTTTAACCACATGTTTTGCACTGCGCAAACGACGCTATAGCGTCCCATTTCGGGCATGCTGGTCTGCCCAAGCACGGGCCCTTTTTGTGGGTTATAAAAGACGGCCACATTGAGTGGGGCTTCTATTATGCCTTCTAATTTGAGTTGTTCGTATTTCTCTAGTTGGCCTGCTTGGTAGTTGCCTGCTCTAAATAAGGCTTTTGCTTTTTCATTTTCAACAAAGAAACTGTCGGCAATTTGCTGGCGAGTATCGGCTTGAGTAATACTGACAAACTCCCAAGGTTGAGAAAAACCAACTGAAGGAGCCATTAACGCTGCGACAAAAATTTTATCCACGTCATCAGGGTCGAGGGCTTCTGCTAAAAAGCGGTTGCCTCGAACGTCGCGGCGAGCGGCCATTATTTCAGATAAAAGGTCAGATTCTGATTCTGAAAACTGTTTGTTCTGATGCGTGCTCATGGACATGTTGTTTCTATTTAAGTGTAAACGTTAACGGCAAACGAAATGTACGGCCTAGCTGTTTGTGCAATTATAAAGACTGTTCAAATTACTGCACCCTTTGTTATCAATACATCAACCTATTATTCTTTTCAGCCTGAGGCAATAGAGGTAAGGTAGTTAATAAATACTGCGATTAGGTCGTCATGGATAGTGAAACTTTATTATTAATTGTCAGTGGTTATGGCGGCTTACTGTTTACCATTGCTTGGTTAACCGAACGCTACGGCCATAGAATTAAGCAGCCTTGGTGGCGGCCTCTTGTTTATACCTTATCGATTGGTGTGTATTGCAGCTCTTGGACTTTTTTGGGGGCTGTTGGCCAGGCGGTTAATAGTGGTTGGCATTTTCTTCCGGTTTATCTTGGGCCTATTTTACTGATTGTTTTTGGTTGGCGTTTTCTTCATCGGTTAATCACCGTCAGTGGCCGCAATAAAGTAACGTCGATCGCTGATTTTATCGGCTCTCGCTATGGGAAATATCAGCCTTTGGCGGCAGCCGTTACCTTAGTCTTAGTCGTTGGTACTTTGCCTTATATTGCCTTGCAGCTGCGTGCTGTGGACATTGCGTGGAGCAGTACCGATTGGCGCAATTACAGTGTTTTGGGCAGCGACTTCAGTTCGAGCATTGCTACAGCCATGGTGATGGCTTGGTTTGCCGTTGTATTTGGAACTCGTGTTATTGATGGCCCTGAAAGGTTGCGCGGATTAATGACAGTCATCGCAACCGAATCGGTGGTTAAGTTGGCCGCGTTTATATTGGTTGCTGTGCTGGCGTGGGGCTTATTGCGTGATAATGATATGGCCTTGCTAGAAAACCTACCACAATTTAATCTTGATCAAATTTTATCGGCTCGATTCATTACTGAAATGTTATTGGCGGCAACCGCAATTGTTTGCTTGCCTCGCCAGTTCCATGTGATGGCGGTTGAATACCAACAAGAGAGTGACTTACGTTATACCCGTTGGCTATTACCCCTTTATTTAGGTTTGTTTGCTTTATTAGCCATTCCTATTGCTCAAGCCGGTACCGTTTTTCTTGCGGACATCGGTGTTCCTGCTGATAGCTATGTATTGATGCTACCCAGTTGGAATGGCCAGTCGATGACACTGGCTTTTGCTTTTATCGGTGCTTTATCAGCTGCGACCGGCATGGTGGTCGTCGCGACGATTGCGCTGTCTATTATGATTTCCAATGAGTTAATTGTGCCTTTGTGGCTGCGTTTTAGCTCTCATCAAAAAAAGCGTTCGTCTGACTTAGCAGATTCTTTGCGTTTAATCCGCCGCATATCAATCATCAGCATTTTATTGATGGCTTGGTGGTTAGAACAGATTATGTTGAACAGCGAAAATTTGGCGGGTATTGGTTTAACCTCTTTTGCTGCTTGTGCACAATTAATTCCTGCTATTTGGGCTGCTTTATATTGGCCCGCCGCGCATCGTAAAGGTGTGATGGCGGGTTTAATTGCAGGCATGTTTATGTGGTTCTATTGCTTGCTATTACCTTTGCTATTAACGGCTGAATCATCTCTGGTAACTGAGGGGCTTTTTCAAATTGCTTGGTTGAGGCCGCATGATCTTTTTTATAGCGGCCATTGGGACCCGTTAACGCATGGGGTATTTTGGAGCTTATTGGTTAATGTCGTAATTTTTGTGGGTGTTTCAAAAGTGTCTGGATTAACCAGTTTGGATATTCGTCAAGCCAGCGTATTCATGCTGTCGGATGGCGCTGATTATGAAAGTGAATTTCCTCTTGATCCAAGCCCTTCGGGTATCGAGGTGCATCAGTTACAGGCACTGGCTCACCCCTTAATTGGTGATGCGCGCAGCATTAAACTCTGGCATGAGTTTGAACAGCAATTAGGCCACCGCTTATTACCCAACGACCAAGCGCCAAAATTTGTGGTGATGGCAATAGAGGGCAACTTAGCCGCTATTATTGGTGCGGTGTCTGCGCGTAAAGCGATTCAGTTATTGAGCCGTCGCCAGCCCTTATTCTTGCAAGATTTTGTATCTTTGGTGAGTGGCAGTTCTCGTCAAATTCAATTTAGCCAAACCTTATTGCAAACAACGCTTGATACCATTCCGCAAGGCATTAGCGTTGTGGATAAAGATTTAAAGCTGGTGGTTTGGAACCAGCAGTATCAGCAGATGTTTGATTATCCAAAGCGCTTACTTTACATCGGCTGCGATGTTTCTAAGGTGTATTACTACAACGCGGTTCGAGGCTATTTAGGCAATGATAATGATCATGTTGATGCCATTGTTGCGAAACGCATGCAGCAGTTAGCCACAGGCAAACCCTATCGTTTAGAGCGCCATTTACCCAATGATAAAGTGATTGAAATTTGTGGAACCCCTTTGGAAAACGGCGGCTATGTAACGACGTATACTGATATCAGTGACTATGACAATATGCTCACGCAATTAGAAAATAATAAACAGCAGTTAGAGCAGAGGGTGAAAAATAGAACGGCGGAACTGCAGCATGTTAATGATTCGTTATTACGAGAAAATGAATTGCGTGGCCGCGTTGAGTCAGAACTTAAGTCGGTGAATGAAAGTAAAAACCATTTTATGGCCGCCGCGAGCCATGATTTATTGCAACCGATTAATGCGGCGCGGTTGTTTACTTCGTCGTTATTGCAGATGACAAAAACAGAAGGTAATGCAAAATTAAAACAAACCGTTGATCAGTTAGATGATGCTCTGCTGCAGTCCGAGCATTTAATTAACTCTTTGCGCGATATCTCTCGTTTACGGTCAGGGAAAGAAAGGCCCAAGCGTGAAAACTTTTCACTGCACAAATTATTAAAATCGTTGGCGGCGGAAGCGGGCATTCTTGCTGAAGATAAGCATTTAGATTTTCATTGGGTTGATTGCCAGCAGTGGCTTTTTACCGACCGCCATTTGTTACGCCGTATCTTGCAGAATTTTTTATCAAATGCTTTGCGCTATACCCAAGAAGGCCGGGTATTACTTGGGTGTCGTAGAGCGCCAGGGGTTATGGTGATTGAAGTTTGGGATACGGGCCCTGGCATTTCAGACGAAAATCGTCTGCGGATATTCAAAGAGTTTGAGCGTTTGCCTGGCAGTAGCATGCAGGGATTAGGGTTAGGCTTGTCGATAGCACAAAATATTTCTCAGTTATTGGGTCATGAAATTTCTTTAGATTCGATACTGGGTAAAGGGTCGGTTTTTCGCATTACGGTGCCGCTTGGAAAAGAGCAACTAACAACGGTTAAAAAGCGTTTTAGTGATCCCAATTTGGCCCATGTGAAGGTTTTGTGCGTGGATAACGAAGCAAGAATTTTGGCGGGCATGCAATCATTATTAGAGCAATGGGGATGTGAAGTGATCACCGCAAGCAATCTGCGTCAGGCGCTTGATTTGTGGCGGTCTGAGCAGCCTCCGCAGTTAGTCTTGGCCGACTTCCATTTAGATAATGAAACGGGGCTGGATGTTTTAGAAGCACTGCAATATCACTGGGAGCAGAAGCTTGGAGCAATCATTATTAGTGCTGATAATAGTGATGAGGTACGTGATAAGGTTCTAGCGGCGGGCTATCTTTATTTGCCAAAACCGATTGTCGCCAATTCGTTACGAGCTTCGATGAATCGCGCGTTACGCAGAGCTAAAAAAATGAATGCTAATTAAAGCGACCTGAGCTATTCATAGGATTAATCGCAAGTTGTCCAAAAGTCATCACAACTTGCGTGCGTGAACTGACGCCAAGTTTACGGAAAATTTCGGTCATATGTGCTTTTACCGTCGCTTCGGTAATATTGAGTTCGTAGGCAATTTGTTTATTTAATAAACCTTGGCTAACCATTGTGCCAACGCTGAACTGTTTTGGCGTTAATGAAGCAATGGCATCGGCTGCATTCATTTCTTCATCTTCAATCGCGGGGTGCTCGCTGACATGTGCGGGCATCCAAATCCCTCCTTTTAAAACTTCATCAATCGCTTGGTAAATCTGTTCTGCGGAAGAGCTTTTGGATAAAAAACCATTAGCGCCGTGGTCTATGGATCTGCGTATTATGTCAGTTTCTTCATGAGCTGAGATAACAATAATAGGAATGTTTGGGTAGTTGGCATTTAAGAAAATGATTGAACTAAAGCCCTCGACTCCCGGCATATGCAAATCCAAAAGAATGAGATCGGTATTATCATTTTCTTCAACACAGGTTTGCAGACTAGTAAGGTCGCTCGCTTCGATGATGCTTACATCGGCTATCTGAGTCAATAATGTCCCTTTCAGTGCGGTACGAAATAGCGGGTGGTCGTCAGCAATAATGATGGTCGATGCTTGAAGCATGGAATATTCCTGTGAACAATTATTCTTATTAGTATGAATACAATGTACACCTTATCCATTGTTCTGACTAGCGAGAACCTCTTGGCGCTTATTTTTTACAATATTTATATGGAGTAAATATTATTTTAATTTAATGATTTATTTTTTTTATTAAATATTTAAATAAATTTATTTCTTATTCTTACTCTTTTTGTTGATGGTTTTATATAGAACTTTAGTCTAATAAAGGTCGAAAAATTGAAATTAACAAATTCTATTTTTAATGTAATTCCTTGTTTTATAGAGATTTTTTCATTAATGAAAATTCACTATGTCGTTATGGTAGTGCTATCTGAATTTATTATCAATAAGCCATTATTTTGTATGGACACTCGCTATTTATGTGAGTATTTTTGTTGTCATTAAATGTAAATTAAAAAAATAAATAATTATTTTTTTAATTTATTCATAATAAAAAGTATAAAAATCAGATGAGAGAATAGGAACCATTATGTCGCAACAACGAGAATATGCCGGTGAGCAGCCTTTTTGGAAGGCTGGACCGTTTAAAATAAGAATTCCATTTGTGCACTATCGCTGGGAATACCCTGAAATGCTTCAGGGTTTTTTTATGTTTGTTGTAAGTTTGGCAATGATTCCATTATTGCAAACTTACTTAGGTATGCCTTATGAGGCCGCGTTAGCCTTTACCTTTATTGCGGGTATTGGCTATATTCTACCTTCTTTGTTGGGTGTGCCTTTAGTTCCAGGCTGGATTACTCCTGCAATTCCTGTGGTTTTACTCTATTTAAAAGGCTTTGAACCAGGGCCAGAAGCGATTAAGGCGATGTTTGCTCTGCAAATTGAAGTGACGCTCATTTTTCTATTTTTGGGGATTACCAAACTAGGAGACAAGCTCGTTACTTCTATTCCTAATTCACTTAAATCAGGGGTTATTATTGGTGCTGGTATTGCGGCGCTGATGGGCGAGTTAAAGTCAGGTGGTCGTGTTGATACGACGCCAGTCTCGATTATTATCGGCTCTTTGGTCTCTGCGTATGTGCTATTTTCTTTATCGTTTAAAAACGTGATCGAAAAAAATCCGATTGCTAAGCAATTGGCAAACTTTGGATTGGTAACTGGGATGATTGCTGCGATTGTTATTGGCTGGATGGTTGGGGAATACCCGTTGCCAGACATTCAAATGGGGATTACGCAGCCTGATTTCGGATTAATGTGGAACTACTTAGTTTTCTCAACAGGCTTACCGTCTTATGATGTTTTTCTATTGGCTATTCCAACAGCGATCATTGCTTACGTGATTGCATTTGGGGATATTATTATTGGCTTTACTCTTGTAAAGCGAGTAGATCACCAACGCCCGGATGAATCGGTCGAGGAAAATATTAATCGAGTGCATTTGGTTACTGCCGCACGTAATGCTTTGCATTCCTTCCTTGCGCCATGGCCAGGTTTGTCGGGCCCGGTATTTACTGCAGCCCATGCAACGATTGTTGAGCGATACGCGATGGGTAAAAAATCTATGGAGTCGATCTACAGTGGTGGTGGTACATTCTGGATCAGTGGTTTAATTGCCTTGTTCATGCTTCCTTTGGTTACTTTCTTTAAGCCAGTGCTGCCGATAGCCTTGTCATTAACACTGATTTTAACCGCCTATATTTGTATTTTGGTGGGAATGGAGCAGTTGAAAAACTCTACTGAAAGAGGCGTAGCGGGTATTGTTGCTATTACGCTTGCGATGCCTGATCCAAAATCGACTATTTATGCGGTTGTTATTGGCTTTGTATTATATTTCTTACTTGAAAGACCACGTCTTTTGGGTAAGCACGATAATTCAGAGAATATTTTCTTAGAGGTTGAAGAGGAAAAAACTTCATAAGCTAGTATGCTGATGAATTGTGAGGCGTTTGGACCTTTGCTCGATAGTTAACCTGAGCAAAGGTTTAAAGGTTTGAGGAGAAATTTTTCAATTAAAATCGGCTGAACTATTAACAGGGTTAATCGCAAGTTTGCTAAAAATCATAACAACTTGTGTGCGTGAGTGCATTCCCAGCTTCTTGAATATTTCAGTCATGTGAGCTTTTACTGTTGATTCGGTAACATTGAGTTCAAAGGCAATTTGTTTATTTAAAAATCCTTGGCTAACCATGCTCGCGACTCGAAACTGTTTGGCCGTTAATGAGGCAATTGCATCAGCGGCATCCAACTCATCATCAGCTACGGCTGGCTGCTCGGCAACATTCTTAGGTATCCAAATACCACCATTTAGTACTTCATCAATTGCTTGATAGATTTCTTCTGCGGAAGAGCTTTTAGGTAAAAATCCACTTGCGCCATGATCAATCGATCGACGAATGATGTCACTTTCTTCGTGAGCAGAAATAATAATCACAGGAATATTAGGATAATGGGCACTAAGAAAAATAATGGAGCTAAAACCTTCAGCTCCTGGCATGTGCAAATCTAGCAGAATTAGATTCGTATCTTTATAACTTTCAACGCAGGATTGTAAGCTTATTAGATCACCTGCTTCTATGATTTTTGAATTTGGAATGTGCGCTTCCAGTGTGCTTTTGAGCGCTGTACGGAATAATGGATGGTCGTCAGCAATAATGATATTCGCCGCTTGAAGCATGATGTTTCCTTGTAAATGATGATCTTCATTCGCCTCCATATAATGTACACCTTATGGCTTTTTCTGACTAGCGATAAGCCTGCGTTGGCCTGAGCAGGTATTCTTTTTATTAGACCTTTGTCTATGAGCAGCTTCTCTTATTTCTTCTACTCTTATTAGAAGGCAATAATTCATATTGAACTATTTATTGAATTCTTTATTGAACTATTTGCGCCTATATCGTTCGCCTTAGACTAAAGACTAATACTGCTAGTGCTCGGTTCAAGGTATTACTGGATAGGTAATCATAACAATCATAAGAAATGATTCACGACTAAAGATGCTAATAATCCCGTAGAGGCCCTGCAGATGAAAATTACTAATAAAAAACAGCATACGATTAAAAACACAATGAATAAACTCGCGATGACTATTGGCGTCGTCAGTGGGTCTTTATTCGTATTATCGCCGACAGCCTATGCCGCAGAAACCAATTATAGCTTTGGTGGTTTTATAAAGTTTGACGCTTTGTTCAGCCAAAGTTCTGACGAACAACGCTCAGGTGGTAATGATTTTTTAGTGCCTTCTACGATTGCTGTGGGTGACGGTAGTGATAAAGGCGATGTGGTTTTTGATACCAATTCTAAATTTAGTCGTCTTTGGTTTAAAACGGCAACCATGACTGAGGTTGGTGAGATTAAAAGTCATGTAGAAATGGATTTTAATGCGGGTAATGATGAGCGTGTAACCAATCAATCGAGTAATGGTTTAAGACATGCCTATCTGTCTTGGGAAAATTCTGCAGATTCTTCGATTTTAGCTGGTCAAACTTGGAGTACTTTTTTTAATCCAGCGGTGCTGCCTGAGTCCGTTGATTTTCTTGGCCCAACATCGGGCACAATTTTTGTTCGTCAAAGTCAGGTGCGTTATACCCAAGCGATGGGCAATGGCAAATTTATGATTGCCGCTGAGAACCCTTCGGTTAGCTTGTATGACGGCGGTTCCGGTTTTGACGATAACCAAGTTGATGATAGCGGCATGCCAGATTTAATTGGTCGCTATGACGGTTCAACAGGCGCATTAAACTACAGTGCAGCGGCGATGGTGCGTCAAATTAATTACAACGACCGAGCTAACGATGAAGACGATAGCCAAATTGGTTATGGCGTAACGTTCTCGGGCAAGTATGCGTTTAGTAACGGTGACGATTTGAAGTTCATGCTGAGCCAAGGTCAGCTAGGGCGCTATATCGCGTTGAATGCATTCCGTGATGGTGCGGTAGAAGCAGATGGTGATATTGAATTAATTACCTCTATGGGCGGTTTTGTTGCTTATCGACATATGTGGAGCGAGAAGTTACGCAGCACGATTTCTTATGCTTATTCTGAAGCAGATAATCCAGATACGCTAGTAGCAGATGCGACTAAAAAGATTAACAATGCCAATGTGAATTTAATGTACTCTCCGACTAAAAACTTAACCTTTGGTGGTGAATACTTTATTGCTGAGCGTGAAGTAGAAAGTGGTGCTGATGGTGATTTAAATCGCTTACAGCTTACGTCTAAGTGGGTGTTCTAAAAGGCTATTTTTACTATAAAAATATTAAGCTACGGAGAATTAAATCATGGCGTTTAAATCAGAAGATGATGCAAAAGCATATTGGAAAGAAAATGTCGCAATAATGATAAAGCTGTTAATCGTTTGGTTCATTGTTTCATTTGGTTGCGGGATTTTATTTGTTGAAGAACTCAATACTTTCAAACTGGGTGGATACAAGTTGGGCTTTTGGTTTGCTCAGCAAGGATCTATTTATTCATTTGTTATTTTGACCTTTGTCTATGCCAAGTTGATGGCAACATTGGATCGTAAATACGGCGTAGATGACGAGTAGGGGTAACATATTATGGAATTACAAACACTCACGTATATTGTCGTTGGTTTAACCTTCGCACTGTATATGGGCATTGCAGTTTGGGCTCGAGCAGGCTCTACCAAAGAGTTTTATGTAGCGGGTGGTGGCATTAATCCAATCGCAAACGGAATGGCAACCGCCGCCGATTGGATGTCAGCAGCATCGTTTATTTCGATGGCTGGCTTAATTGCTTTTATGGGTTACGGTGGTTCAGTTTTCTTAATGGGGTGGACAGGTGGTTTTGTTTTATTAGCCATGTTGTTAGCGCCTTATTTAAGAAAGTACGGAAAGTTTACCGTTCCTGAATTTATTGGTGATCGCTTTTACTCAAAGACCGCGCGTATTGTAGCGGTGGTGTGTTTAATTATTTGCTCAGTCACTTATGTTATTGGGCAAATGAAAGGCATCGGTGTTGCTTTCTCTCGCTTCTTGGAAGTAAGTTACGACATTGGTTTGTTAATCGGTATGTGTATTGTTTTCTTCTACGCTGTTTTGGGTGGAATGAAAGGCATTACTTATACTCAGATTGCTCAGTTCTGTGTTTTGATTTTGGCTTATACCATTCCTGCCGTCTTCATTTCTTTGAACCTAACAGGTAATCCTATTCCTCAGCTTGGTTTGGGCAGTACGATGATTGGTTCTGATGTTTATTTGTTAGATCGACTCGACCAAGTTGTTAGTGAATTAGGCTTTGCTGAATACACAACGCAAACACGTTTGAGTACGGTAAACATGTTTGCCTATACCATGTCGCTAATGATTGGTACGGCAGGTTTGCCTCATGTAATCATCCGTTTCTTTACCGTTCCTAAAGTAAAAGATGCCCGTGCTTCTGCATTTTGGGCGTTGATCTTTATTTCAATCTTATATACCACGGCTCCAGCAGTTGCGGGTATGGCTCGTTTGAATTTAATCAATACGATTGAGCCTACTGCAGGTGAAAATCTTACTTATGATGAACGTCCACAGTGGTTTAAAAATTGGGAAACGACGGGATTATTAGAATTTGAAGATAAGAACGGTGATGGAAAAATTCAGTACGTGGCTGATCCTGCTAAAAATGAAATGGTGAAAATTGACCGTGACATTATGGTATTAGCAAACCCTGAAATTGCACAATTACCTAACTGGGTCATCGCACTGGTTGCAGCAGGGGGATTAGCGGCCGCGCTATCAACCGCTGCCGGTTTATTATTAGCGATTGCATCGGCCATCTCTCATGATTTATTGAAAGGGGTTATTGCACCAGACATTACTGAGAAACAAGAGCTTAGAGCCAGTCGTATAGCGATGGCTGCGGCAATTGCGGGGGCGGGTTATCTCGGATTTAATCCTCCTGACTTTGCCGCAGGTACGGTTGCTCTTGCCTTTGGTTTGGCAGCATCCTCTATCTTCCCTGCGTTAATGATGGGTATTTTCAGTAAGCGCATTAATAAAGAAGGTGCGATTGCGGGTATGGTTGCAGGTATCACAATTACCTTGCTTTATGTGTTCCAGCATAAAGGCATTATGTTTGTTGCGGATACGGCTTTCTTAGGCGACATGCCAGCGAATTGGTTCTTAGGAATTGAACCTAATGCGTTCGGAGTAGTGGGTGCCGTTGTTAACTTTGTTGTCGCTTTTGCGGTTTCTAAAGTCACTGGCGAACCACCACAAGAAGTACAAGATTTGGTCGAGCACATTCGAGTACCTTGCGGTGTCGAAGAAGCACACGACCATTAATCAATAAGGGTAAAAATAATCGGCCTTACTAAAGGCCGGTTATTTTGATAGGAAAATTTTATGGCTTTTTATAAAAATAAACATGTAATTGTCGCAATGCTCGTTGCGCCGGTACTCGCCTTAATTAGTTACTTTTCTGTTGATGCCGTGGTCGCTGAAAAACCCCATGCTGCAAAAGCAGGTGAACATTATGCATTACTAGAAAAATCAAATTGTCGTTATAGCAGTGGTGCGTGTGATTTAAAAAATGGCGATGTGCAATTAAATATAAAACCGGAATGGATAACGAATCAACGCCTACGTCTAACGATTAGCTCTTCAAAGCCATTGCAAAATATTATTGGTGCGCGGGTTAATGGATTGGGTGAAGAATTAAATACTCATGCGATGCAAAATAATGATGAGCAAGGTTTTACTTGGACGACTGAGATGGTCACTCCAGATGCCGATTTAGAGCGCTTACGTATTGCGGTTGCTATTAATGAAACTTGGTACTATGCCGATGCGGCTTTAAAGTTTATTAATTATGACGTCGCTTTCAACGATGACTTTAGACAATAGCCTAACACGCCCTATATTGGGTAGGAGAGAGTCCAGTCCAGCGTTTAAAGGCACGATTGAAGGCACTGGAGCTGGCAAAGTTTAAGCAAGAATAAATTTCTTTTATTTGTGTTTCGTTATCAAGCACCATTTTTATAGCAATTTCTTTTCGTACAGCGTCACAGATTGCAGAATAATTTAAGGCTTCATTTTTTAAATAGTTTTTTAAGGTACTCGGGCTTACATGAAAATCTCGAGCAGCTTGGGAAGCACTGGGTAAATTAGAGGCTTTATGTTCGAGTAAGTAGCTATGAACAAGTTGTCCAAATGAAACTTGAGTCGATAGTTCTTTTTCAATACGTTCAAATTTCCGTAATAGCATTTTTAGCATTCTAGGATTTGCTGAGCGAATAGGTAAGTTTAATACCTCTTTTGATATCACAAGTTCACTCTTTGCCTGACCAAAGCGTACTGGACAATTAAAAATACGTCGGTATGTTTCTAGTGGCGCTAAAGGCTGGTGCTGAAAGTGGATGGTTTTTATTTTAACTCGATAACTCAGATCTTTACCGACTAAAAAACGCGCTAGTTGAATGCCCGAAGCCATATCTAATTCAATTAGAGGCGCAAGGTTTTTATTATCCAGTGAATTATTCAACTGGTAATGGTAATAATCGCCGTCTTGAAAAAAGTCCCCTCCCAATGCGTGATTTAAAATGCGTTTATATTTGAAAGAATAATTTAGCGCTTGTTTTAGATCGGCGCAATTCATAAAAATATAGCCCACAATTCCATAATCAGAAGGGTGAATATTGTCGCCAATATCTAAACCAAATGAGAGGTTTCCTGTGGTCTTTTCTATGCGTTGAATCAGGCATTCTAATTCATTGCGATCAAGGCGTGCGCGTGGAGCATATTTAAAATCATGAGTTTCTACCTCTAAAGTCTTTTGGGTAGACGCGTTGCAAGATATCTTTGCAAGGTAATTAGATAATAGGGTGAAATAGACGCCTGATACGCTCTTATTCTTCATTTTACGTTCGCAATATTGTTGATTATCTTATTATTATTACCATTCCTTGTTTTATTATAAATATCTCTTTTAGTTACAAATAGCACTAAAAAGTGCATTCCTTTTGCCCCTAATTAATAGGCTGCTATTTTATGCCTGTGTCTTATAAATAGGTAGGGAGAAAATGAGTTTTTTTGTAACCCTAGAGCTATTTAAATAGCCTCTGTGGTTATTTCGCAGGATTTGTATGGCTGCTGATTTTATTTGTTGGTACTTTCCATAAAACTTTGGATTCACTTGCTACGTCATCGTGTGAACTGACAATGATGACGGCTTCTTTAATGCTCTCTTAAACCAGAGATATTATAGAAAATGGCATGGCACTAACAATAATAAAAGCCCACTGGATTAACTATGAGCATAATAAAAATAGCACTTCCCATAACGATACTTCTTTCACTGATGGGGTGTGGCGCAGATAATGATAATAAATCAACTAAGCAGAAGCCAACAGTAGCAGAGCAATCAGCAGAAGAACCAGAAGTCGTGGAACCAGAAGTCGTGGAACCAGAAGTCGTGGAACCAGAAGTCGTAGAGCAAACACTTAGTATAATAGGTCATTATTATGATAAAGGTTTGTTCGATAAAACCAAAAGTTATGAAAATGCCTTCTCTAATAATACAACTGAAACGAATGTTGAGATACACAGTTATATTGTAATTGAGTTTGATGCAGAGGTTGATGCCGCATCAATTACGGATACGACAATACAAGTTAAAAGGCTGCATATGGAAGAGACGCCTTTTGCAGACTCTGATTTGAATAACAACAATTTAATCACGGGCGACTGGGTTTTGGCAGAAAACAAAAAAAGCCTAACCTTTAAACCCGAATATAAACCTTATTTAGACCGCTCAACATTTGCTTATTATTCTGATAGCAAACCAAACTGGAATGGTCTTAAGCCAGGCTATGAATATCAAGTCACCGTTTCTGCGGCACTTACATCAAGCGAAGGCACAGTATTAAGTACACCAGCAGAAGAGTTGAGCTGGACGTTCAAAACGACGGATGTTGATTACGGCTTATATTGGTTTAAAAGCGCTACCGATGCGGTGAAATACGTGCCAGGAAGAGCGGTAGATGCCTCTTATTACGCCCCAGAAAACGATACATTAGTCTATGCCCATGGTTGGCAAAAAGAGAGTGTTGTAGCGGATTATAGACGTGAAGGCTTCAATCATTTAATTAACGATAGCACCTCTGGATTTACCAGTGGTATGACTGAAAATGTCGATCTGGTAACGGTTTGGAAAAATAAAGACTGGAACTTCGGTGCGTTTTATTGGAACCAAATGGCTGATGATGATCTTGCACTAGGAGCCCCTTACAAAGCAGAGTCTAAAATTTGGAATACCGCTAATATGCGCTATGCCATATCGCCTTATTCCCTGAACGGTTCAGCGCGCTTAGAAACGGATCCATCTGCAGAGCCGATGACGGATACTGAAATATGGGATCATGATCGCCAAGTTGTTAATAAACCTGCTAAACCCATGTCTGTTTTAATGGCAGAAGTACTAGAAAGCTCGCTCGCGGATATGGAAGATAATGAATTTAGACTCGCGGGTCATTCATTGGGTGCTCAAATGGTTGATGGCGCAGCGTATATCTTAAATAAAAATAATGTTACCGGAGCCTTGGTGCCAGATCGAGTAGCCATGATTGATCCATACTGGGCGGGTACATACGTTGCCGATGAGTATTGGGATGAACATCCAGCAAAGGCATTGGTTACACAAGCAATTGCAAATAGAGACATTGATATTGAAACTGCCGCGAATGTGATTGCGACAGATGCTAGTTTTACCAGTGGCTATAATTACGACTACTACAACCCAGGTTATGCTGGAAGTAATCCTAGCGAAGTTAAACAGCCATGGAATGAAGAAATCAGCCGTGCAATTGCTGATCAGCTCGCGGAAAAGGGTACTGCAATTGCTTTCTACGACGTATCTCAAACCAGTGATGCATTTATACTGTCAACCACTTCTGGTGGAGTCAATACAGCAATGCGTGATATCGCTGCTATCAGCTATTTGCAAACACCTTGGGTCGCAGGGTCCGAATCTTCAACGTCCTACCTAGGCCAAAGACATGTAAATGGACGCTTCTGGTATTTATGGCAAATGGCATTTGACGCCAAAGATTTATCCGAAGGTTTTTCAGCATCAACGGATACTGAATCGCTAATTGGATTAATGAATGCAGAAAAACCACTTGCAGATAAAGGCCGCTGGAGCATTGTTGCAGGGCAAGAAACGGCAACACCAGAAGATGATATGTTCGAATTAAAAGACAATGTTGAATGGTGTGGCACGTTTCTAGCTGGTTACTGCAACAATAGTAAATCCTGGCAATTCTAAGCGCACTCAAACAGTAATAAAGAAAGCGCTTTTTAAAACGTAGAAATAAAACCCAGCCTTATTTAAGGCTGGGTTTTTTGCGTTTATGTTTGAAATGGTACTATTATATATCTTAGGCATACGCCAATCCCAATTGAGTAGATTAGACTTTTCTTTTGATGCTTAGTTGAACAGCAGTGACCTGAGGTAATACCGTTAATGTCCCCAGAATTAGTCGCCATCCATAATTTTTTAAGCGAATGCTTGCCCTTCGATCAGCTTCCTAATGCTGTTATTGCGCAAGTAGTTTCTGACATTGAGGTGAGCTATCACAGCAAAGGCAGTCAATTTGGTAAACAAGATCTGGACGGCGGCCTAAGGATTTTACGCAGTGGCGCGGCTGAATTACGTTGTGTTAAAGATTTATTATTAGATCGCCTAGCAGAAGGTGACAGTTTCAATTTAGGTGGGCTCAATGTTGAACAGCCCGGTATTAAAGCGACATTAATTGAAGACGCTTTAATTTACACATTACCTGAAATTCCTTATCAGCAATTGCGCAGTGACTATCGTGCATTTGATCGTTTTTTTTCAAGCCAACGCAGCCGTCGTGTTCGGCGTGCAGCTCGTCACGAGCCTGTACCCAACGATATGATGCGCCCCCTCAGTGACTTGATGAGCAATGAGCTGCTGTCTGTTACCCCAGATACCAGCATTCAAAAAACCGCTGCATTAATGTCGGAGCATCGTTTTTCTTCAATATTAGTCATGGTCGATGAGAATTTAGTCGGCATAGTAACAGACCGTGATATACGCTCGCGCGCCGTCGCCAAAGGATTATCTGTAGATCAGCCTGTCAGCCAAATTATGACGCCAGATCCACTGACACTGATTCCTAGCTGCTCAATTTTTGATGCAACGTTATTTATGACTCAGCGAGGCATTCATCACATCCCTATCATGGAAGATACAAATGTTACCGGCATTATCACCGCTTCCGATTTAATGCTTGCGCGTAAAGATGATCCTGTATTTTTAGTTCAACATATTGGTCGTCAAACCACGACTCAAGAATTAAAAAGAGTCGTGGCAGCAATGCCCGATTTATTAGTTCAATGGGTGCATGCTGGTATTCGCTCTAACCAACTAAGTCATGTGCTAACAGCCTTGAGTGATGCTATTACCGTGCGTTTAATTGAGCTCGCTATTGAAGAAATAGGGCCTGCACCAGTACCTTTTTGTTGGCTAGGCTTTGGTTCTCAGGGACGCAAAGAACAATTACTCGGTGCCGATCAAGATAACGCATTATTAATAAGTGATGAGATGAAGCCGGAAGATGAATCTTGGTTTTCACAGCTAGCTGAATATGTGTGTAATGGTTTAAATGATTGTGGTTATATTTATTGTCCTGGAAATATCATGGCAACGAATAATAACTTACGCCAACCATTAAAAGAATGGATGAAAACAGTCGATCGTTGGATGCGAACACCCACCGAGCGAGCCGTGATGGAGGTCAGTATATTCTTTGATTTGCGCACAATTTATGGCGATAACGAACTCGCCAAAAAATTACAAACGCATATGCTTAACCATACACAAAGCAATAGCATCTTTTTAGCCGCGTTAGCCCAGAATGTATTAAGTAATGCGCCGCCTATGGGCGTTTTTCGACGTTTTGTTGTTGAACAAAATGGTGAACATGCCCACGAACTTAATTTAAAAAAACGCGGTGTTATTCCTATTATTGATATTGTGCGCTTACACGCATTGGCTAATGGTTTATTTGAAGTCAATACCATTGATCGTTTACGTGCGCTGGTTGATTGCAAAGCAATGACCATTGTTGATAGCCGCAACCTACAAGATGCTTTACAAGTTCTTATGCAGCTGCGTCTTGTACATCAGGCCGAAGAAATCGTGAACGGACAAACCCCGAGTAATTATGTTAACCCTGCTTCATTATCAAAAATTGTTGCGAAACAATTAAAAGATGCTTTTGGTATCGTTAAAGATGCACAGCAGGGTGTTAAATTAAAATATCGCCAAGGACTTGGCTAATGCTTTGGTCGCATCTTCTTTTATTACGTTGCCAGCAGTATTATTTTCAACGCCTTGTGAATCAATCGCGTTATGGGCACCTGTTAACGCATTGTTGGCGTGAATGTTTTAATAAACATACGATTAAACCCTCGATGCCTTTTCAGGATGTTGAATTCTTGGTCGCTGACCTAGAAATGTCATCACTCGATGCCCGTGAAGGAGAAATTCTAAGCATTGGCTGGGTCGTGATAAAAAATGCAAAGATTCAATTATCCAGCGCCGAGCATCATTTATTAAAAGCAAAAAAAACGGTAGGGCAAAGTGCAACGATTCATAATTTACGCGACTGTGAATTACAACAAGGTGAAAATATCATGTTTGTGGTTGAGCGGTTTTTGACGCTGGCCGCCGGTAAAGTTCTTGTCTTTCATCACGCACCGCTTGATATGGCTTATTTAAATAAAGCCAGTATGGAGCTTTTCTCAAGCCCAATGCTCTTACCTGTTATCGATACGTTAGCGATTGAACAAAAAAAATTATTACGGCACAAAGATCATATTGAAACCGGTGAATTACGATTAGCGGAATGCCGATCACGTTATAACTTGCCCGCTTATCCTGCTCATAATGCGCTCATGGATGCCTTATCTTCGGCCGAGCTTTTACTTGCGCAGCTTAATCTTAAGGGCAAGGGAACACGACTCAGAGATTTATTTTAATTCTTTTGACTTAATCTAGGATAAAAAATACAAGCTTTCTCATCTTAAGCTAACATTCATTGATATGAATAAATTCTCTTGAGTTATAAATTATGATCGCAATTACACAGGATGTAATTAATCATGTATCTGAAGGCTTTAGCATTCCTTCAATGCCCTCTATCTTGATTGAAGTACAAGAAATTTGTGCGGATCCTAATGGCGACTTAACCGATTTAGCCAGAGTCATTTCTACGGATATCGGTTTATCATCAGCCATATTGAAAACTATTAACTCCCCCATTTATGGCATGAACCGAGCGATTAGTGATATTAGTCAGGCGGTAATGTTGCTTGGTATGGGATCTGTTGCGACCTTAATTTCAGGTATTCTCATTAAGCAGAGCTTTCAAGGAGAAGCCGCAATTCGCTTTGAGCGGCTATGGGATAATGCCAGCTTAGTGGCTGAAACTATGGTATTTATTGGCCAGAATATTGAAGATAAAATCCCGCCTGAAAACCTATATACCGCAGGGCTATTCCATGATTGTGGGATTGCTGCCATGAGCATGAAGTTCTCTTCTACGTATCTAGAAACTCTGTTGGCCGCAAATGAAGATCACTCTCGAACTCAGGTAGAATATGAAAACGAATATCACCAAAGCAATCATGCTGTGGTTGGTTATTTCATCGCATCTGGCTGGAAGTTACCAAGAGATATTTGCAAGGTCATATTGAATCATCATGAAGCTGATTTTCTTCAATATAATAAAAATAATATGGAAAACTTGGTTTATGCCACATTAAAAATTGCAGATAATTTAGTCAGCAGCCTTAAGCGTCGGCAGAATATTGAAGGCTGGAATGATGTTAAAGAATCTTGTTATGTTCAATTGGGTATTAATGAAGACATCTATCAAGACCTAAGTGAAGATCTTGAAGCATTGTGGCAAGAAAGAGAATGATGATCGTTAACTTGGTCGGGTTTTTAACCATACTCTAACATTAGACCAACGATTAATAATCAGTGCTGCGAAAATCAAACTACAACCAGTCAACTGCAATGCAGACATTCTTTCACTAAACCAATAGGCGGCGATGAGTGCCGTCCAAATGGGTTCTAAAATCATAATCACCGCAGCATGGCTAGGTGTTGTTAATCCTTGAGCGTAGGTTTGCAGTAAGAACCGAGCGGCGGTACCAATGAGTGCGCTTAATAAGAGCCACTGCCACATCGATACGCTTGCGGCTTCAGGCCAAATTTCAGTGAATGCTGAAATAATAATTCCCATAATCCCCACAAATGACAATGAAATTGCGGTTAAGGCCGTCGCCGACATGTACACAGCGGCACGGCCATTAAGAATAAACGTAAGGGATAATAAAATAGCGGCACTTAAAAAGAATAATTGGCTTGGCTCAGGGTGAAAGCCATTTTCTAACCCTAGTAAACCTAAACCAATAAAGGCGACAGGTAATGCAACCCAGTTACTTTTTTGTACCTTATCTTTAAAAATCATATAGCTAATCGGCGCAACCAGAATTGAGGATATACTGGTTATGAAAGCACCTTCACCTAAGTTTTTAGCGTGAAATAAACCAAAAATCCATAAGCACATCGCCATGCCAAACAAGAGACCTATTTGAGTCGATACTAGCCATTGCTTGGGGTCTAAGCCTAGCAAAGAACGCTTACAAAATAAGGCTAAAAAAATTCCGGCTAATAAAAATCGGCTGCCAATAAACAACAAAGGAGGCATTTCATTAACGGCTTCTTTAGAAAACATCCAACTGATAGCGGCCAGTAAAGTAACGATGATGAGATACGCATCAGCTTTAAGAGAGTGATTTTGCAAGACAATGACAACTTATAAGAGGCGTGAAATATTGAAAAATGATAGCGTTTATAATACCGCGAAATATGCGGAATAATAGCCTCTATAATATGAACGGACTGTTCTAGTTGTGAAGAAGAACTCTATTGTAGTCGATTGGTATTGAGGCTAACGAGTATGGGAATATGGCCCGCCCTGCAAGAATCGAACTTGCGACCTTCGGCTTCGGAGGCCGACACTCTATCCAACTGAGCTAAGGGCGGATCAGTGGCAATGGTATTCCGTTCTGCCTTCTGCGTCTAGTACCCTGCTAAAAAACACGGTATGTACTTGTTTTGTTAGTAGTTTTTATGGAAAAGCTGTTCTTTCATTAGGCTGGGGTTTGCTCTCTATCGTTATTGCTAAAGCGGTGATATATCAACTTTCGACTATAATTTCTTACAGATTGTATGGAATAATTTTAATCCAGTACAAAATGCCGCTATAATCTGCGCCAGAAATTTAAAATACACGGATTAACCGTGATAGCTGAGAGGACTTTTCTGTGAAAATGTTACAAGCAATGATGTTATTCGTAGCCACTTTAGTGATGGCTCAAGCAAATGCTTCTACGGATGCATTGACTGATGCTCAAACGGAAAAGCTCCGTGAGCGCATTAAGCCAGTAGCTGAAGTATGTGTTCAAGGTGATGATTGTGGCGGACCGGTTGTGGTTGTTGCTTCTGGCCCTCGTTCTGGCGAAGCGGTTTATAATGCGGCATGTACTACGTGTCACGCTGTTGGCGTTGCAGGCGCACCTAAGAAAGGCGATGTTGCGGCTTGGGATAAGCGTTTAGCGAAAGGTTTCGACGCTACGTTGGCTAATGCTATCAATGGTCTGAACGCGATGCCTGCTAAAGGTTTGTGCATGGATTGTTCTGATGATGAGCTAACCGCTGCGATTAAGTTCATGTCTGGTCGTGAGTAAGCGTTAATTTTTAGATACGCTGCTTAGAGTGATCATAAAAAAGCCTTAAGTTTTTGCTTAAGGCTTTTTTTATGCTCTTGAACTAAAGAATCGAATTAAAAATCCGCCATCAAGTTCTTCAAACTCGCCATGGTTTCTTGGCCTCGGGCTTTTTGCTCTTCTGCAGACACTTCGGTTCGACCTTCCCATTCAACATCATCTTGCGGTAATTCATCTAAGAAACGGCTGTGAGTCGTATCCAGAATCTCCCCAAATTGCTTACGTTTAGCGGCGTAGGTGATCGTCAGCGTGCGCTGTGCGCGGGTAATACCCACGTACATTAAACGACGTTCTTCATCGATGGTATCGGCTTCAATGCTGTTTCTGTGCGGCATCAATTCTTCTTCAAGACCCACCATGTAAACATGCGGGAACTCTAGACCTTTGGATGCGTGCAGAGTCATCAGTTGTACCTGATCTTCTTCGTCTTCGTCGGCTTGGCGCTCTAGCATGTCACGTAGAATCAGCTTACTTACTGCGTCTTCAATGGTGACTTCCTCGCCTACTTCATCAGCCTTTTCGATCATCTTTGATATCGAGTCGACTAAGTACCAAACGTTGCTCATACGGCGTTCAGCCTGATGTGGCGTGCCACTGGTCAGGTTAAGGTGCGCTTCGTAATCGAGGTCTTCGATCATTTCTTTCACTGCTGCCACAGCATCGTCTGCGTAGGCCATGCGGGTGATGTTATTGAGCCAGTGGCCGAAGCGTCTTAGCTTATCTAGCGCTTTAGGGGTTAGTAGTTGTTCAAGACCTAGCTCGGTAGTGGCCGCCATCATCGAAATGCCGCGACGAATACTGTATTCGCTCAGCTTTTCGATGGTGCTTGGACCGATCTCACGACGCGGGGTGTTAATGATGCGCAAAAATGCGGAGTCATCGGTCGGGTTAATTAGTAAGCGTAAATAGCCCATGATGTCTTTAATTTCACTGCGGCCAAAGAAGGACTGACCACCGCTTAATTTGTAAGGCACCTGATGCGCTTGCAGCTTCATTTCTAAAATGCGTGATTGATGGTTGCCACGATACAGCACTGCGAAGTCGGAGAACTTTCCACCATAGCGCATGCGACGTTCAACGATGCCGGTAACAACGCGTTCGGCTTCGATTTCATCATTCTTACATTTAAGAATTTTAATCGGGTCGCCGTAGCCTTTATCCGACCACAGTTTCTTGATCAGTTCGTGCGGGTTGTTATCAATTACCTTGTTGGCAGCGTTTAGAATCAAGCCCGTAGAGCGGTAGTTTTGCTCCAGCTTCACCAGCTTTAAGTGTGGATAATCGACTTTCAATAAATTCAGGTTTTCTGGTCGAGCTCCACGCCAGGCGTAAATCGATTGGTCATCGTCGCCTACCACGGTTAATCCGCTGCGGTTGCCGAGTAGCATTTTTACCAGTTCGTACTGGCTGGTATTGGTATCTTGATACTCATCCACAAGCAAGTAGCGGATTTTACTTTGCCAGCGCGTTAATACGTCGGGGTGGTTTTTAAACAGCATGGTCGGGACCCAAATAAGGTCATCGAAATCCACCGCGTTGTAGGCTTTCAGCGTGCGCTGATAAACCGAGTAGCATTGGGCAATCATCATCTCTTGCGGGTTTTCCGCTTTGGCGATGGCTTGTTCCGGCTCTAGCATGTCGTTTTTAAGATTAGAGATTGCGCTTTGTACCATGTCTAACGCGTCATCATCTTGGTCATGATCACGCATCATGATGTCTTTTAGAATGTTCTTCGCATCATCTTGGTCGATGATAGAAAAGCCCGTTCTGTAGCCAGCGGCTTTGTATTCGGAGCGAATGATGTTTAAGCCGAGGTTGTGAAAGGTCGATACGGTTAAGCCTCGGCCTTTGCCGCCTTGTAAGAGCTGGCTGACACGTTCTTTCATCTCGCGCGAGGCTTTATTGGTAAAGGTTACTGCGGCGATGTGATGGGGTTTAATGCCGCAACTTTCGATCAGATAGGCGATTTTACGGGTGATCACACTGGTTTTACCCGAGCCTGCACCAGCAAGTACCAATAAAGGTCCATCGATGTATTTAGCGGCTTCTTTTTGCCTTGGATTTAGATGACTTAAGTCGACCACAAATATTCCTCTCTCATTCAGGTCGCTATTCTAACAACGATGGCGAAATTTGATAGCCGTCCGTCTTAATGGGCACAAAGAAAAAGGTGAGTAGTGCCTAATAGCCCTAGTTTATTCATGGAATTGCAAATCTAAAACCTGTCGATAATCACTGAACGCTAGTTTGTATTATCGTTAAAGCTGACTAAGTTTAAATAATGATCTAAGAAAAATTCACTATTGAGGCCAATATGCTCAAAAACTTAAAACTTAATATGCAAATAAATCTTTCCTTTGGGTTAGTGATTGCTTTGCTATTTGTCGTATCTATCATTGCTTATAGTGGTCTTTCTTCAACTTACTCCCAGTTTTTAGGGTATCGAAGTTTAGCAGATCACAGTAATCTCGCTGGTCGAATTCAAGGAAATATGCTGGCGATGCGTTTGTCCGTTTTAGGGTATATGAATCATCAGAAAGCTTCTGATATTAAAGAATTTGAAAACCGTAAAATAAAAATGTACGAGTTTTTGAATGAAGCAAAAATTGAGATTAAAGATAAAAAGAGTGCTGCTATCATTTCTGAGGTCTTATCAGAAATCGTAATATATGAAAAAGCTTTTTACGATGTCGTGGATCTTTATGTAAAAAGAAATGAGCTTGTATTAGGTAGCTTAGACCCCGCAGGTTTGGCAATGCGAAAAACGATTAGTGATATTAATAAGCTTGCATACGAAGACGGAGCAGAGGATGAAGCCCATTATGGGGGGCTAGTACAAGAACATTTATTGTTAGGCCGACTGTACGCAACCAAGTATTTAGTAACAAATAATAGCCTGGATTCATCAAGAGCATTAGATGAATTAGAAAATAAAATGGTAAAAGCATTACAAAAATTTAATTCGAAAATTGATGACCCTCAACGCCAAGGATTACTTGATCAAGTAAAAATGAATCATCAAAAATATTTGGCTACATTTAAAAACATTGAAAAAATAATCGCGACTAGAAACGATATAACGACTAATGCACTTACCAGTATTGGACCTAAGGTTGCTAATAAAATTGAGGAGCTAAAACTTCTGTTTAAAGAAGATCAGGATCAATTAGGTTTAATCGTGCAGAGTGATACTGAAAGTGCAAAAGTATTGGTCGGACTGATTTCATTAATCGCATTAATTGCAGCGATCATTATCGCGGCCTTTATGGCCAAGTTTATTAAAAAGCCTATTGGTGGTGAGCCAGCAGAGATTGCGGAAATGGCGAATCGTATTTCACAAGGTGATTTGACTGAAAAAATAATATTAACCCGAGGCGATTCAGGAATATACCGATCAGTTGCGGAAATGTCACAACACTTGCGTGAGTTAATTAGTGAAATACTTAGCAGTAGCAAAATCCTTACAGACTCATCCAATAATAGTTCTGAAATGGCGACGGAAAATAGTAGAACCGTGCAACAACTGCAGCAAATGGTGGAATCAGTTGTGGTCGCGGTGGAAGAAATGTCAGCCAGTATTCAAGAAGTTGCTAGAAATGCATCTGGCTCTGCTAGCAAAGCCGAAGTAGGAATGAATGAGGTATCTCAGGGTCGAGATCTAGTCAAAATGACCGTTGTCGCCGTTAATGAATTATCTGATAACTTATCTACATCGATGGATGTTATTGATGATTTAGATAAGCAGAGCAATGATATCGGATCATTTATTGATGTGATTCAAGGCATCTCAGAACAAACTAACTTACTGGCTTTGAACGCGGCGATTGAAGCCGCTCGTGCGGGAGAGCAAGGGCGTGGATTTGCGGTTGTTGCTGATGAAGTAAGAACGTTGGCACAGCGTACGCAAAATTCGACAGCTGAAATTCAAGCCATTATTGCTAATTTACAGCAAGGTACAGCGAAAACAGTTGTTGCGATGAAGCAAAGTATGTTGCAAGTAGAGTCGACTGCCAAACAGGCTGAAAATACGGATTTATCGCTTGCAAGCACGCATGAAATTATTACTGAAATATCAACAATGAATATGCAAGTTGCAGCTGCAGTAGAAGAGCAAGCGAGCGTTTCATCTGAAATAGCAGGGAATATGGCAGCAATTAGTATCAGTCTGGATAACATTAAAGAATCCGCTAACCAAAACCAATCCGCCAGTATCGATATTAATAATACAGCCGTCGGACTAAATACTTTGGTAGCTACTTTTAAAGTATGAGGAGGAATTAACTTTTACGGTAGCGTTCGAGTTTTCGATAGCTCAACGCTTCCATAATGTGTCCCGTTTGTATGTGTTCACTATCATCCAAATCTGCGATGGTGCGCGATATCTTTAATACTCGATGATAAGCACGGGCACTTAAATCGAGTTTTTCTATAGCAAGTCTTAATAGCGTTTCGTCTTCTTTGGTCAGCTTACAATAAGCCTCAACTTGAGCATTGCTGAGTTGGGCATTACTGCATTGCTGGCGATCGGTTTGTGTGTGCCAAGCGCGCAGTACGCGGGCTTGTACCGTAGCGCTATCTTCTTGAGTTTTAGGGTTAATGGTTTGCAGGTCTAAAATAGAGATAGGGGGCACTTCTACTTGTAAGTCTATTCGGTCTAATAACGGTCCAGAGGTTTGGCCTTGATAGCGCTTTACTTGATCTTCTGTACAGGTACATTTAGCCGAAGAGTCACCGTAGTAGCCGCAGGGACAAGGATTCATGGCAGCGACTAATTGAAAGCGAGATGGATAGGTGACTTGTTGATTGGCGCGAGCAATGCAGATTTCTCCACTTTCTAAAGGCTCACGCAAAACATCTAAGACTTTGCGGCTGAATTCTGGTAATTCGTCCAAGAATAAAATACCACCATGGGCTAAAGAAATTTCACCGGGCTTGGGTTTGCCTCCGCCACCAACGAGGGAAATACCAGAAGCTGTATGATGTGGGCTTCGAAAGGGTCTTTGTTTCCACTGTCTTAACCAATCTGTTTGCTGGTGGCTTATCGAATAAATAGCGGCGCTTTCTAAGGCTTCTTGATCGGACATAGGCGGTAGAATTCCAGGCAAACGACTGGCTAACATAGTTTTGCCAGTGCCTGGTGGACCAATAAATATCAGGTTATGCTTACCTGCTGCCGTGATTTCTAAGGCTCGTTTGGCTTGTGCTTGGCCACGAACTTCATTCAAATCGGCGTGGTTCGCGATAAATTCAATAGGTTCTATATTATCAATTTCATCGAGGCTCGCCTGTCCGCATAGATAAGCACAGACTTCCAATAAGCTGCGTGTATTCTTTTGTTTTGCGCCTTGGCAGAGAGAGGCTTCTTCGGCATTGGCAGTCGGTAAGATTAAGGTTCGCTGCGTTTGTTGAGTTTGAATGGCGGCACTGAGTATTCCTCGTATTGGCCTGACTTCGCCGCTGAGTGCAAGCTCTCCAATGAACTCGTGTTGCTTTAGCATCGCTTCAGGAATTTCACCAGCGGCCGCTAAGATGCCAATGGCGATGGCAAGATCGTATCGACCCCCTTCTTTTGGAAGGTCAGCAGGTGCTAAGTTAATCGTTATTTTTTTAGCGGGAAATTCAAAATTGCTATTAAGAATGGCACTGCGTACACGGTCTTTACTTTCTTTAACGGCGGTTTCAGGTAAACCGACCATATTCATAGCAGGAAGACCGTTCGAAAGGTGGACTTCAACGGTAACAAGAGGCGCTTGAATACCCACTTGAGCACGGGTATGGACGATAGCTAATGACATTCATTCTTTCCATAGAATTGTATTTCATTAGCTAGCTTAGATAAGTTCTGCCAAAAATGCCGTGGGCCGATCGTCGTAACTTGTTTTGGCAGAAGTCATCTTTTTGGTTTACTTTTGCTCTAGCTCATCTTGTTCCAAATCCAGCTGAAGCTCAGCCAGTTTTTGTTCTAAATTAGTCAAACGTTCTTGCGTACGGTTGAGTAATTCAGCCTGAACATCAAACTCTTCACGAGTTACCAAATTGGCCTGCACTAACCATTGTTGAAAATTGGCTTTAGCCATCATCTTCATTTCTTCACTGAACGCTTGGCCCGGTAAGCCTTTTTCGCTCAAACCTTGCATCCATTGATCGGCAAGGCCTTTTAGCTGTGCTGGATTGAACATATCGGTAACCCTGAATTAATGATTTACCAAATTATACCAGCAAATACCCACCATCAACATTGATACACGCACCTGTAGTGTAGCTAGAAGCCTCAGACGCTAAATACAATACCGTTCCTGCCATTTCTTCTGGCACAGCAGAGCGCTTCATTGGAATGTGCATAAGGGCTTGCTTCATAATGGCATCGTTTTTCGTTAATGCGCTGGCAAACTTAGTATCGGTTAAGCCTGGTAATAAAGCGTTCACACGAATACCTTGTGGCGCACATTCTTTCGCAAAGGTTTTGGTCATCGCAATAACCGCGGATTTTGTAATGGAGTAGATGCCTTGGAAGTCGCCAGGAATAACGCCATTTACAGAAGCAACATTGATGATATTACCACCACCGTTTTTCTTCATGATCTTGCCAGCCGTAACCGACATAAAGAAATAGCCGCGAATATTCACATCTGTCGTTTTCTGAAATGCACTTAAATCGGTATCTAATACATGGCCGAAATAAGGATTTGCCGCGGCGTTATTGACGAGAATATCTAATTTTCCGTGCTTTTCTTCGATTTGCTTAAAGCAATTCTCAATTTGGTCCATTTCACCAATGTGACAAGCAATCGCTTCAGCGCTACCCCCGGCTGCTGTAATTTGATCTGCAACGGCTTGGCAGCCATCAATTTTACGGCTAGAGACAATAACGTGAGCGCCTGCACTCGCCAATAATTTAGCAATGCCTTCACCAATCCCACGGCTTGCGCCGGTTACTAGAGCGACTTTATCTTTTAAGCTGAATAGAGTTTCTACAGTCATAATTTTATTCTCTTAGATGCATGCACTTGTAATAGCCGCCTCGCATAACATTGAGTGAGAGGCATTGAATAGACCCAGTTTAAGGAAAATTATTGGATTCATTAAATGAATAATATGGATTGATTAAAATTCATAATTCTTATCATAGTCATGCCAGGTGCGCACTAATTTAGTGCCATTATTGAGTATTGCATTATTTGTGTGCATTTATATTTTTTGTGCCGAATAAAATAGCGCTTAAAAAATAAACGGCTAAAGCTGACAATCCTATTTTTAGGAAGGAAATGATTCATTTAGTCAGCTTTTACATAGTTGGCAAGGCCCTTGCTGTGCTCACTTAGAAATTATTGAAAGGTAAGCATTTTTGCAACAGCAAGAACTCGATCCCAACCTACATTGGCTTGCGAACTACCAAGCACAGCTTGTGTATCTTGATGATAAAACACGCTTGGGCAAAACGACCCACTTTGGACCTTTGCGTGTGCAGCGACCTTTTTATCCCGAAGGTAATCGTTGTGCGCACCTGTATTTATTACACCCACCAGGGGGTTTGGTTGCGGGAGACTATTTAACCATTGGCTTGCACCTTCATCCACATGCACAAGCATTAATGACAACGCCTTCGGCAGGAAAAATTTATAACAACATTACTGAGCGTAAACAATTTCAGAAAGTATCTCTGAACATAGAAGACAGCGCGGTGTTGGAGTGGATGCCACAAGAGACGTTGGTTTTTGATGGTGCGGAAGGTGAATTAATTACCGAAGTCGAACTGGCAGATAATGCCCAATTTATGGGCTGGGACATTGTTTGTTTGGGTCGTCCAAGTAGCGAAGACTGGTTTGAACGAGGCAGCGTAAGACAAGTACTTTCCATTAAACGAAATGGACAGCCATTATTTATTGAACGTAACTCGATCTCAGCGGCTAGCGACATTATGCAAGATAAAGCTGGCCTTGCGCGCCAAGCGGTATTTGGTAGTTTTGTTTTAACCAACGAAACTGACCAGATTCCTGAACTCGATGAAGAGCAACGAGCAGCTTTAGAAAATTTGGCTGCGCTAACTGCCGAAACCGGGCAAACAAAAGGCTTAGTTGCGGTGACGCATAAACCGGGTTTGGTGATTGTGCGTTATCTTGGCCCGTGTGCGGATAATGCGAAAAAAGTTTTTATAAAGTATTGGCAGTGGATGAGGCCTTTTGTAAATGGTCGCGAAGCGTGTGCTCCGAGAATTTGGAATACTTAGTCTTATAAATTAAAAGATAAGTAAGTACGCGATGAGTTCAGTTGGTTGATTTTTAAAGCCATCGATTTCATGGATGAAATCGATGAGCGTACAGGGACGTATTTATAGCGTGCTGTAAAAAATTAACTAACTGAACGAAATTAAGCGTACGGTTAATTAGAATTAATTAGATTTAATAAAAGGTGTAAATCATGGAATTATCGCCAAGAGAAAAAGATAAATTATTAATTTTTATGGCTGGAGAAGTTGCAGAAAGACGCCGCGCTCGTGGCGTAAAATTAAACTATCCAGAATGCATTGCCATTATTTCGTGTTTCATAATGGAAGGCGCTCGCGATGGTCGTACTGTGGCTGACTTAATGAATGCAGGCCGAGAAGTCATTTCACGCGATGAAGTAATGGATGGTATTGAATCCATGATTCACGACGTGCAAGTAGAAGCAACATTTCCTGATGGCACCAAGCTAGTAACGGTTCATAACCCCATTGCCTAATGGTACTGAAAATAGATTGTGAAAAGGAAAAGTACAATTATGATTCCAGGTGAAATAATTCCAGCCTCAGGGCCTGATAGTGATATTGAATTAAATGTTGGTCAAAAAACCTTAAGTGTAAAAGTTTCAAATTCGGGAGATCGTCCGATTCAAATTGGCTCACACTACCACTTTTTTGAAGCGAACCTTGCATTGCAGTTTGAACGTGAAGCAACAAAAGGTTTTCGTTTAAATATAGCGGCAGGTACAGCTGTGCGTTTTGAACCAGGCCAAGTACGTGAAGTCGAATTGGTAGAATATGCCGGAACCAAAACCATTTATGGTTTCCGTGGTGATGTAATGGGCAAGCTATAAAAGGGTAAAGAATAATGGCTAAAATAGATCGCAGAACCTACGTTGATATGTATGGCCCAACCGTAGGCGACAAAGTTCGCTTAGGGGATACAGAATTATTTATTTCACCCGAAAAAGACTTCACTGTTTATGGCGACGAAGTAAAATTTGGTGGCGGAAAAGTTATTCGTGATGGCATGGGGCAGAGTCAAGCTACTTCAGACAAAGTGCCAGACACGGTTATTACCAACGCATTAATTTTAGATGCAACCGGCATTATTAAAGCCGACGTTGCATTAAATGGTGGCTACATTCAAGCCATTGGTAAAGCGGGTAATCCCGATACTCAAGCCGGAGTCACTATTGAAGTTGGCCCTGGTACTGAAGTTATCGCGGGTGAAGGTCAGATTCTAACGGCCGGTGCAATTGATGCACACATACATTTTATTTGCCCACAGCAAGTAGAAGAAGCGTTAATGGCAGGTACTACTACCATGATTGGGGGTGGTACTGGGCCAGCAACAGGAACCAATGCAACGACTTGCACACCCGGGCCTTGGCACTTGGGTAAAATGATGCAAGCGGTTGATGAACTGCCGATGAACTTTGGTTTTCTAGGAAAAGGAAACGCATCTTTACCCGAAGCATTAGAAGAACAATGTTTAGCGGGCGCAGTGGGATTAAAACTTCACGAAGATTGGGGCACAACCCCAGCATCGATTGATAACTGCTTAACCGTTGCTGAAAAGTACGATGTACAAGTGGCAATTCATACCGATACATTAAACGAATCAGGTTTTGTTGAAGATACATTAGGCGCATTAAAAGGCCGCGTTATTCACACCTACCATACCGAAGGTGCTGGTGGTGGACACGCGCCCGATATTATTAAAGCCTGTGGCGAATCAAACGTATTACCTTCGTCAACCAATCCAACACGCCCTTATACCGTGAATACGGTTGATGAACATTTGGACATGTTAATGGTATGCCATCACCTTGATCCAAATATTCCAGAAGACGTTGCCTTTGCTGATTCACGAATTCGTCGTGAAACGATTGCCGCTGAAGATATTTTGCATGACCTTGGTGCGTTCTCAATGATCTCATCGGACTCTCAAGCGATGGGACGCGTTGGCGAAGTGATCACTCGTACTTGGCAAACGGCACACAAAATGAAAGTACAGCGTGGACCTTTACCAGAAGACGAAAACTCTGAATTGGAGGGGTGTGATAACTTTCGTGCGCGTCGTTACATTGCAAAATATACCATCAACCCAGCGATTACTCATGGCATCTCTGATCTAGTCGGTTCAGTTGAAGTGGGTAAGTATGCCGATTTGGTTTTATGGAAACCGATGTTTTTTGGTACCAAACCTTCATTAATTTTAAAAGGCGGCATGATCGCGGCAGCACCGATGGGTGATCCAAATGCGTCGATTCCAACACCACAACCTGTGCACTATCGTTTGATGTTTGGCGCGATGGGGAAAGCAGTTTCGAAAACCAGTTTGACCTTCGTTTCAAAAGCGGCGATAGAACAAAATACGTTAGCGCATTTGGGATTAGATAAAGAATTGGTTGCGGTTAAAAACTGCCGTTCAATACGTAAGTGCGACATGGTATTAAATGATTATCAGCCTGTTGTTGAAGTTGATCCACAAACGTACGTGGTGAAAGCAGACGGTGTGGAATTGACGTGTGAGCCTGCGGAAGAACTTCCTATGGCACAGCGCTACTATTTATTTTAGAGATGATATTTATAAAATTATTGAAGTGTTGTTTATGACTGGCCTTTAACACGTAGAGTCAATCGATCATTTTTTCAGTCGCCGAATCGAATGGGCACATCCCTGTGCCAGCGATTCTACGCAACATCCTGTTGCTGCTAAGAAAAAATATCTTTTGCCTCTACAGCTAATAGTACTGGTTGATTATAAAAATGCTTAATTATAAAAAGCCGTCGTATTTATTTGATAGCCTGAGAGTTGAAAATTAAAAAAGAGCTATGGGTGAAATATTGGGCGAATCAGCTGAAGTGGCGTCAAATTGCATGAATGCAATTTTCGAGCTTACAGGGGTGTATTCACAGCGTCCCGAAGATGATATACCCAATAATTCACTTGAGACAATGTAAAGTAACGGCGTTATAAAATTTGGTAGAGAATATAGTGATTAAAATTATTGAAAAAATTCTTCACCCAACGGGTGAGGAAATGATTAAAGACAGTATTTGTTTACCTTTTGACGAGCGTAAGCGTGGGCGTTTTAAAACCCAAACCATTACTGGCCAAGAAGTTGGCATCATGATCGATCGCGGTGAAGTGATGCGTGGAGATACCTTGATGCGTTGCGATCAAGGTGATGTGTATAAAATCATCGCAGCGGATGAAATTGTGACAACTGCCACAACCGATGATCCAACCTTATTTGCCCGTGGTTGTTATCACCTAGGTAACCGCCATGTGTCGTTACAAGTAGGCGATGGCTGGTTGCGTTATCAAAATGATTACGTGCTGGATGATATGTTGATTCAACTTGGGCTGAAAGTGATTCATGAACCGGCACCGTTTGAACCGGAAAGCGGTGCATATGGATCTCATATATCAAAGAATGGCGGTCATTCTCATGGCGACGATGATTACGTGCATCCTGATATAGATGCTCATACCCATGATCACGGACACTCTCATGGCGAGAGTCATAGCCATGACGAAAATCATTCACACAGTCATGAACACTAAAATGCAAACCACTAGCTTATTAAACTTACTGCACATCTCTAGTCCAGCGCTACCAATCGGTGCTTTTGCTTATTCTCAAGGTTTGGAATACACCTTGGAAGCAGGATGGTGCAAAAATGCCGATGATGTTGAGCAGTGGATTAAAAGCGTAATGACTCATGGTTTAGGGGGAGTTGATTTACCCATATTAAAAAGACTGCATCAGGCTTGGTCTTCTTATGAGCAAGAAAAGAATCAGGGAGATGACCAAACTCAAGCTGCAGAATCTTTAAACTTTCAATCTTTAAACTTTCAATCTTTAAACTCTCAATCTTTAAACTCTCAATCTTTAAAAGCATGGAACGCGACGTTATTGGCTTTTCGAGAAACTAAAGAACTCTACTTAGAAGATATTCAAGTTGGCGATGCGTTTAAACAGTGGCATAAAAGTCAATCGGCTGAATACTTGGCTGAGTTAGAGTTAATTGATAAACCAACCGTTGCTAGCATGTATGCATTGAATGCGGTGATTAAAGGCTTAACGGTTAAAGAATGCTTGATTGGTTTTGTCTGGGCTTGGCTAGAAAATCAAATCACAGCCGCTAGTAAAGCGATGCCAATGGGGCAGACAGACGGACAAAATATTATTCGCCATTTAATTCCAGAAATTGAAGCGGTTATCGATAAATCGATGCAGCTAGAAGATGATGACATCGGATCAGGGCTTGTTGGCTTATCCATGTCGTCGGCGTTACATGAAAATCAATATTCACGATTATTTAGATCGTGAGCATATTTATAAATTTAAGAAGACCACTCGCGGTGTATTGATGTTAGGTGTTTTCTTTAAGGCCATCAGAGGCATGGAAGCCGAAGCTGAGTCTCCATGGACGGATTTACGACGGGCCATAAAAGGAAATACCTAATGTTAATACGAAAGCGAGTTTAATAAACCAATTTAAAACGTAGTAGGCATGAAATGACAACACAACAAACATTACGCGTAGGCGTTGGCGGCCCTGTAGGGTCAGGTAAAACGGCATTATTAACCACCTTGTGCAAAGTAATGAAAGATACCTATAACATTGCCGTGGTAACCAACGACATTTATACCAAAGAAGATGCACAGTTTTTAACGCGCAACGAAGCGCTAGAAGCTGATCGTATTATCGGTGTAGAAACCGGCGGTTGCCCACATACTGCCATTCGTGAAGATGCATCCATGAATCTTGCAGCCGTTAAAGAATTATCCGATCGCCACGAAGGTTTAGAAATGGTTTTGGTCGAATCGGGTGGTGATAACTTATCCGCAACCTTTAGCCCAGAGCTTTCAGACTTAACTTTATACGTGATCGACGTATCGGCTGGCGATAAAATCCCCCGTAAAGGTGGCCCTGGTATTACCAAATCTGATTTATTAATTATTAATAAAATCGATTTAGCACCAATGGTCGGAGCTTCATTAGAAGTAATGGATCGTGATGCCAAGAAAATGCGTGGCGAACGACCGTTCGTATTCTCAAATTTAAAAAGTGGCCAAGGGGTGCAAGAAATTGTTCGCTTCATTATCGAGCAAGGCATGTTGCGTGATACCAATTTAATGAAAGAAAAAACGGATTAAATTTTTCTTTTTGCTCCAAATTTGGGCAGGTAAATAATATTACCTGCTCAAATTTTCATATAACCTTACATCCAGTCTTTATTTATTAATTATTACCCTCTAAAAAATCAATTTGTCCACTTTGATAATTTCCGAAATTAAATAGCCATCTCTTTATTTTCTAATTGCACCAAATAAATGCATCTTTATATTATTAACGATATTTTCTGGTGCAAATAAAAATCATAAATCAATTTTTGAAAAATTAACCACATAAGAAATCAATAAAAACTCCCTGAAACCCTTTAGTTATCAGTGTTTTATAAAGTTGGTATAGCCTTTGCTCTAGTCCGATCAGTTACACAAAAAATAAACCGCTAATAAATTATTCAATAATTTAGACAGTGTTAATAATCAGAAATGAGAAGGACTTAGATAATGAAACGTATTTTTAAAAGCACAACCAACAAACTTGGAAAGGTTTCTAAAGTATTAGCCGTTGCAACATTGGCAGCAGGCATCAGCATGGCTAATGCAGCCGATACCATTAAAGTCGGTGTACTGCATTCACTATCTGGCACCATGGCCATTTCTGAGACTACGCTAAAAGATACTGTTCTTATGATGATTGAAGAACAAAATAAGAAAGGAGGGTTATTAGGTAAGCAGCTAGAACCTGTTGTTGTTGACCCTGCGTCTAACTGGCCTTTATTTGCAGAAAAAACACGCGAGCTATTATCGCAAGAAGAAGTAGACGTTATCTTTGGTTGCTGGACTTCCGTTTCTCGTAAATCCGTATTGCCAGTTATCGAAGAGCTTAACGGCTTGATGTTCTACCCTGTTCAATACGAAGGTGAAGAATCTTCTAAAAACGTTTTCTATACAGGCGCCGCGCCAAACCAGCAAGCGATCCCAGCCGTTGATTATTTATTAAACGAAGTGGGCGCCAAGCGTTTTGTGTTAGCCGGAACCGATTATGTGTATCCACGAACCACTAACAAAATCCTAGTAAGCTACCTAAAGTCTAAAGGCATCGCTGAAGAAGACATCATGGTTAACTACACACCGTTTGGTCATAGTGATTGGCAGACTATCGTATCTGACGTTAAAAAATTCGGCAGTAAAGGTAAGAAAACAGCGGTTGTTTCAACGGTAAACGGTGATGCAAACGTTCCTTTTTACAAAGAACTAGCCAACCAAGGAATAAGCTCTGAAGACATTCCAGTGGTTGCATTCTCGGTAGGTGAAGAAGAACTTTCGGGTTTCGATACTAAGCCTCTTGTGGGTCACCTTGCGGCATGGAACTACTTCATGAGTGCCGATAGCGAAGAAAATGAAAAATTCATTACTCAATGGCATGCTTATACAAAAGATGAAAATCGCGTAACCAACGATCCTATGGAAGCCACCTATATTGGTTTCAAAATGTGGGCACAAGCTGTTGAGAAAGCCGGTAGTGAAGACGTTGATAAGGTACGTTCAGCTATGTACGGCATCAAGGTTGCTAACTTAGCGGGCGGTACTGCGGTAATGAATACTAACCATCATCTATCTAAGCCAGTATTAATTGGTGAGATTCAAGAAGACGGTCAGTTTGATATTGTTTGGCAGACCGATGGTGAAGTGAAAGGTGATGCTTGGACTGATTTCTTGCCAGAAAGTAAAGTTCTAATCTCTGATTGGACGGCGCCTATTAACTGCGGTAACTACAACACAGTAACAAAAACGTGTGGTGGCCCTGTAATCGCTAGCGAAGAATAATCTGCTCTAAATTTCAGGGAGTACTCAGTACTCCCTGACTCATCTAAAAATCACTACCTTTAAATTCACCCATTTTATTAGGACGATAATCATGCGCGAATACGTAAAACGTATTGTGTTGATGAGTTGCTTTTTGCTGCTTGCCGTATTCAGTAACGCAGAAAGCGATACAGAAACGGAAGTTAATAAAACACCAAACAATACGTTACCTGCAATGACGCAGGCACTGATTAAAGCCAGCTATACAGAAAAATCTGAAATTATCGATAGCATCGCTGCTATTGAAGATGATAGAAAATTATTGATCTTACAATCCTTGTTAGATAACAAGTTGTACTATCTAAAAAAGAGTCAAAAACGTATTTTGATTGTTGACATGTCATTGGTAAAATCGGAAAAACCAAACGCCATGTTCGATGCGTTTAGCCAAGAAGACGTATCTGGCTTGTCTAAGCGTGCAGTGAAAAGGATTGGTGTTAATAACGCATTACGCCGTAATTTACGTTCTCATCTTTCGCTATTAAAAATTACCCATCCAAATACAGACGTTCGTATTGCCGCCGCACAAAACTTATTAAAAGGCAGTACCGGCATCGACTTGGCATTCATTGAAAAAACATTAAAGAAAGAAAAAAATGCTCAAGTTATTGATATTCTAAAAACATCTCGTGCTTTGATGTTATTGAAATCAGATCAGTCAACGATACGTTTACTTGCACTAGAAGAACTTGATGGTTCTTTATACTCTGAAGTACGCATTGAACTGAATAAATTCATTGCCGCATTTGATGATCAAAGCAAAAAAGAACGCAGTGATGAATTTAAACTGGCTCAGAAAACACTGACGGATATTGAAACATTAATGACCTATAACGGTTATGCGGAAAATTTATATTTCGGTTTAGCATTAGGTGCCGTTTTATTATTAGCCGCCATTGGCCTTGCCATTACGTTCGGTGTGATGGGGGTGATCAATATGGCCCACGGCGAAATGATTATGCTGGGTGCTTACACAACATACGTTATTCAGATGCTAATGCCAGAATCAATTGGCGCTTCTTTATTAGTTTCTATCCCTGCGGCATTTTTAGTCAGTGGCTTTGTGGGTATTTTAATTGAACGTTCTGTTATTCGTCATTTATATGGTCGCCCTTTAGAAACGCTATTAGCTACTTTTGGTATCAGCTTAATTCTGCAGCAAGCAGTGCGCTCTATTTTTGGACCACTCAACCGCGAAGTGATTACCCCAGATTGGTTAGCAGGTACTTTTATGGTGAACCCTGGTCTGTCCCTCACTTATAACCGTTTATACATCATCATTTTCAGCCTAGTGGTATTGGCGGTATTAGCGTTAGTTTTAAAGCGAACGTTATTTGGCTTACAAATGCGCGCGGTCACGATGAATCGTCCAATGGCAAGTTCTATGGGTATTCGTACCGGTTGGGTTGATGCGTTAACGTTTGGTTTAGGTTCCGGTATTGCAGGCATCGCAGGCGTGGCATTGAGTCAGTTAACCAACGTAGGTCCTAACTTAGGTCAGGCTTATATTATCGATTCCTTTATGGTTGTTGTATTTGGTGGCGTGGGTAATTTATGGGGCACCTTAGTAGGTGCAATGTCATTAGGTATTGCGAATAAATTTATGGAACCTGTTGCCGGTGCCGTATTAGCGAAAATATTTATTTTAGTATTCATTATTTTATTCATCCAAAAACGTCCTCGGGGTTTATTCGCTCTGAAAGGCCGTGCAGTTGATAACGGTTAAGGAGAGCATTATGACGAATACAGCAGCAATAAAAGCAAATCAAGTGAAGCTAGGTCCTTTAACGACCTTGTTGATGAATGACAAAGGTGGTCGCCGTTTATTAGCGGTACTAGCAGCGTTGGCGATTTTAGTTCCGGCATTAAATTTATTAATGCCAGAAGGATCTTTATTCCATGTGTCGACATATACCATGACGCTATTGGGTAAGTATTTATGCTATGCCTTATTAGCCGTAGCCGTGGACTTAATTTGGGGCTACTGCGGGATTTTAAGTTTAGGGCACGGTGCTTTTTTCGCATTGGGTGGTTATGCCATGGGCATGTATTTAATGCGTCAAATTGGTGATCGTGGCGTTTATAGTAATCCTGATCTTCCAGACTTTATGGTGTTCTTAAACTGGCAAGAATTGCCTTGGTACTGGTTAGGTTTTGATAACTTTAGTTTCGCGATGGTGATGGTGTTATTAGCACCGGGTATTTTAGCGTTTGTCTTTGGTGCTTTGGCTTTCCGTTCACGCGTAACCGGTGTTTACCTTTCGATTATTACGCAAGCATTAACCTATGCTTTGATGTTAGCGTTTTTCCGTAACGATATGGGCTTTGGTGGCAATAATGGTTTAACCGATTTTAAAGATATTTTAGGTTTTGATTTGCAAGCGGATACAACCCGTGCGGGTTTATTCTTTTGCTCAGCTTTGGCGTTAATGATCGGCTATTTAATCAGTCGCTTTATTGTTACTTCAAAGTTGGGTCGTGTATTAATCGCGATTCGTGATAGTGAAAATCGTGCACGCTTTTTAGGCTACCGCGTTGAGTATTTTAAACTATTCGTTTTTGTTGTATCGGCTATGTTAGCCGGTATTGCAGGTGCGCTGTATGTTCCTCAAGTGGGCATTATTAATCCAGGAGAGTTTGCTCCACTGTTGTCTATCGAAATGATTATCTGGGTAGCCGTAGGGGGACGTGGGACGTTATTTGGAGCGGTGATCGGTGCCATTTTAGTGAACTATGCAAAAACATATTTTACGGGGGCATTCGCAGAAATTTGGTTGTTCATGTTGGGTGGGCTGTTTGTATTAACGACGCTATATCTTCCACAAGGCATTATCGGCTTATGGCAAAAAACGTCTGACAAGCTCGCGAAAAAATTAGCAGAAAGAAAATCAGCGACCGTTCCAGAAGGAGAAAACGCATGAGCAGCATCGGCGGCATGAATAGCAAACACATCGATAACTCTCCGGTTCTTTATTTAGATGGGATTAGTGTCAGTTTTGATGGCTTTAAAGCATTGAACAATCTGTCTATGACCATCGAGAAAGGTGAGATGCGCGCAATTATCGGCCCGAACGGAGCGGGAAAAACGACTATGATGGATGTGATTACCGGCAAGACACGTCCTGATGATGGCATCATTCGCTTTAGCAGTGCCTCTAAAGAAGCGGGTAAAAAGAATACGGATTATGATTTGACCCAATACGATGAAGCATCTGTTGCTAATTTAGGCGTTGGTCGTAAATTTCAAAAGCCTAGTGTGATTGAGAGCTTAACCATTTTTGAAAACTTAGAAATGTCGTTAAAAGGTGGACGTACTCTTTGGCAATCTTTGTTTCATAAATTGAGTGCTGAGCAAAAAATTAAATTGGACGAAATATTAGCGTTGATTGATATGTCCGATAAAGCTCATGAGTTGGCAGGCAATTTATCTCACGGGCAAAAGCAGTGGTTAGAAATTGGTATGTTATTGGGGCAAGAGCCTGAATTATTATTAATCGATGAACCTGCGGCGGGCATGACCGATGAAGAAACGATGAAAACTGCCGAGCTGTTTAAAACCTTAGCAAAAACTCATTCGCTAATGGTGGTAGAGCACGACATGGATTTCATTGAAGCCTTAAATTGCAAAGTAACGGTATTGAATGAAGGCAGTGTCTTGGCCGAAGGTACTTTGCAAGAAGTGAAAGCCAATGAAGATGTTATTGAAAAGTATTTGGGGCGCTAATTATGTTGAAAGTTAAAAATGTAGACGTGTCTTATGGTGCAAGCCAAGCGTTATACGATGTTTCTATGGATGCAGAAATTGGCAAGGTCACTTGTGTACTAGGCCGTAATGGCGTGGGTAAAACGACATTAATGAAAGCCTTGTCTGGGCATTTGGCTGCGGGTAAAGGCGAAATTGAATGGATGGGTAAAGATATTAATGGCAAAGCCCCCTTCGATCGTGCTCGCCAGGGCATTGCGTATGTTCCGCAAGGGCGAGATATTTTTTCGCAGTTAACGGTTGAAGAAAATTTAGAAACGGCTTTTTCAGCCTTACCTAAAAGTCAGCGCAAGATTGATCCTGAAGTTTTCGCACTGTTTCCGGTATTGCAAAAAATGCTGAAACGTCGCGGTGGTGACTTATCGGGTGGACAGCAGCAGCAGTTAGCGATTGCCCGCGCTCTTTTATTAAAGCCTAAAATGTTGATTCTGGATGAGCCAACCGAAGGTATTCAGCCGTCTGTAATTAAAGACATTGGCAAGGTGATTGAGCTTCTGCGTGATCGGGGTGAGATGGCGATTGTTCTGGTTGAGCAGTATCTTGAGTTTGCTGCTGAATTAGCGGATGAGTTTATTATTTTAGAGCGAGGTCGTGTTGTGGCGACGGGGACGGGTGATGAATTAGCAACCTCTAAAGAAGCGAAGGAATTATTGGCGATTTAAATTCTTTATTTTAATCTGACTTTCCAGATTAAATAAGCATTAACTATTATGTTTCTTAAAAGGCGTGCCACATTGGTGCGCCTTTCTTGTTTTTGCGCACCATAAATGAGCTTTCCTAGCGAGTTACGCACCTGTTTGAATCCTGTCGGTTTATAAAAAGTCTCCTGATTTTGAGCTAAGTTATTGAATATAAAGGGTTTATCAAAGTTGGCACACCTCCTGCTATAAGACAATCAGATATATAAAATAGTGCGTAGCTAGAAGGCTCGCCTAAATACTTAAAGTTAAAAACTTAAAACTAAAGAAGGAAAGTCCTAATGACTAAATTATCTCAAGCAATCGCGTTAGCTACTGCAATGACTGCTGGCCTAGTGGCTACTACAACAACTCAAGCGGAAGTTGAAGTTGCTGCTTCTGCATCTGTTGCCAACATGTACTTATGGCGTGGTACTAATTTGGGCAGTCAAGGCGCAGAAGATAAAGCGAATGCGATTCCAGCAATATCAGGGGATTTGAAGGTAAGTGCATCGGGTGCTTATGCGGGTGTGTGGACTTCAAGTGGTGATGCAACTTATGGCCAGGAATATGACATTTATCTAGGGTATGGCGATTCTGTTGGCGATTTCTCTTATGACTTGAGCGTGTGGACTTATGTTTATCCTGATGGTGGTAAGTCTGACGATACGTTTGGTGACAGCACTGATATCGTTTTGGGCTTAGGCTTTAAAGATGCTTCTTTTGGCGTTTACAAGCAGGTGGGCGACGTAGCTGATAACGATAATATTTATTATACGCTGGGTTATGGTTTCGATAAGTTCAGTGCGACGGTAGGTATGTTTGATCAAGGTGCTGATGATGCAGATTACACTCACCTTGATGTGAGCTATGCATACAATGACAACCTTTCTTTTACATTAAGTAAAATTGTAGACCAAGAAGAAGACGATACTCTTGATGATGACACTCAGGTTGTTGTTTCTTACAGCCTGCCTATTGAACTTTAAATAGCATACAATGGGCCCCTGCCTCCGCAAGGGCTCAATTTTAAAAATTATAATCTTAAAGGGAGTTTTCTATGAAACTCGTAACTGCTGTTGTTAAGCCTTTTAAATTAGATGACGTGCGTGAAGCACTGTCTGAGATCGGTGTTCAAGGTATTACTGTAACTGAAGTTAAAGGCTTTGGTCGTCAGAAGGGTCACACTGAATTGTATCGTGGTGCTGAATACGTTGTTGATTTTCTACCAAAAGTGAAAATCGAAGTTGCTGTTAGCGATGAGCAAACAGAGCAAGTTATCGAAGCGGTAACGAAAGCAGCGAATACTGGCAAGATCGGTGATGGCAAAATCTTCGTGACTAGCCTAGAGCAAATTATTCGAATTCGTACCGGTGAAACTGGTGCAGACGCGATTTAATCTTTTTATGTGTTTTCACTGATTCTTAAAGACATCAGTAGAATAGATAAAAAGAACACAAATATTATTTTGAGTCAGTTTTGCTGATTCATTGTTAAGCCTAATGCGGAGGGCTTTCCATGGAAAACCAAATTTTTGAGTTGCAGTATGCAATGGACACCTTTTATTTCTTGGTGTGCGGTGCGTTAGTTATGTGGATGGCGGCAGGTTTCGCCATGTTAGAAGCGGGCCTTGTTCGTTCTAAAAATACCACAGAAATCCTTACCAAGAACGTCGCCTTGTTTGCGATCTCTTGTACTATGTATCTAATTTGCGGTTATGCAATCATGTATGACGGCGGTCTTTTCCTTTCAGGTATCACTGAAGTAGATTCTGCAGCTGTATTAGCAGATTACGCGTCTCGTGAAGATGGCTTCAACGGTGGTTCAATCTACTCTGGTGCTTCTGATTTCTTCTTCCAAGTTGTATTCGTAGCCACGGCGATGTCGATTGTTTCGGGTGCGGTTGCTGAGCGTATGAAGCTTTGGGCTTTCCTTGCTTTCGCCGTTGTGATGACAGGCGTTATCTATCCTTTAGAAGGTTCTTGGACTTGGGGTGGTCAGTCTGTATTCGGTTTGTTCTCTCTTGGTGATGACTTTGGTTTCTCTGACTTTGCTGGTTCGGGTATCGTTCACATGGCCGGTGCATCAGCGGCACTTGCAGGTGTTATCTTATTAGGCGCTCGTAAAGGTAAGTACGGTAAAAACGGCGAGATCAACGCAATCCCTGGTGCTAACTTGCCAATGGCAACACTAGGTACGTTCATCCTTTGGATGGGTTGGTTCGGTTTCAACGGTGGTTCTGTTCTTAAGCTTGGCGATATCTCAAGCGCTCATTCTGTTGCAGTTGTGTTTATGAATACTAACGCAGCGGCGGCTGGTGGCTTAATCGGCGCTTTATTATTCGCTCGTATCTTGTTTAAGAAAGCGGATCTAACCATGGCGCTTAACGGTGCATTAGCAGGTCTTGTAGCGATTACAGCAGAGCCTTCTACTCCGACTCCACTAGAAGCGACTATTATTGGTCTGATCGGTGGTCTGATCGTTGTAGGCGCTATCCTTACACTCGATAAGATGAAGCTTGATGATCCAGTAGGTGCTATCTCTGTACACGGTGTTGTTGGTTTGTTTGGTCTATTAGTTGTACCTTTCACTAACGATGGCGCGACCGTTGTTGGTCAGCTAGTGGGTGCTTTAACAATCTTTGTATGGGTATTCGGTGCTTCATTCGTAACTTGGTTAGTGATTAAAGCCGTTATGGGTCTTCGTGTTACTGAAGAAGAAGAGTACGAAGGTGTTGATCTGGCTGAATGTGGTATGGAAGCCTACCCAGAATTTACAAATAAATAGATCGTGAAGAAATAGTTTACAAACAGCGAATCTGTAAACTTAAGCGAGTACTTTAAGAACCCCCCGTTAGGAAACTAACGGGGGGTTTTTTGTTTTAAATTTTGTTATTCTATTGCGGCCGATTCTCGGAAAATCTGTAGCTATTTGACATTAAAAGGAATTAATAATGTCTCGTCCCTGTCCCCTCTTTTTCATCTTGTGTATTGCGTTATTGAGTTCTGCCAATGCTTCAGCAGAAATTTATCAATGGGTTGATGCCAACGGTAAAACACAGTTTTCAGACAGGCCAGCAAGAGGCCATGCCGCTAAGCAGGTAGAGGTTGATACTACAAAAAATTCTTATGGAGGGGGTGATGTATTAAATCGACAGCGTGATTTAATTAATCGTTATCAGAAACAAGACCAGCAATCGCTCAAAGATAAGCAGCAGGCCGAACTTGAACAGGCCAAGGAAAAAAAGCTTCAAGCGGTATGCATTAGAGCGAAAGATAAGTTAGCAAACTTTGAACGCGGCTTGATCTATACCTTAGATGATCAAGGCGAACGTATTTATTTTTCTGAAGAACAGCGCGAGCAACGAATTGAAGGGCTGCGTCAGTCTATTAATAAAAATTGCAAAAAATGATGTTTTTATTGTCGAAAAATAACTAATTGGCCCTTAAAACTGGCAAATGTCTGAAACTCAACTATAAATATTGACAACCTTATTTCATGGCTTGGATATCAATATTCATTAGAAGGAGCTGACATCATGTCTGATATAGAAACCAAAGGCGCTGAAAAAACGACGGCAAAAACCGATGATGCTAAAGTGCATGCCGAAGGCTATCATAGTCATAATGACGATATGCCTAATAGTGCAACGATTGCTGAGCGTAAGCGTCAGCGCGATCAAGTAGCTTCTGAAATAGAAGCCTTTTTAGCACAAGGTGGCGGTATAACGAGTGTTGAAGCAAATTTACGTGCAGATCCACCGAAAAAACCTGAATCGAATTATGGCAGTCGACCTATCTAGTTTATGTCAGTTTAGTGTCAGGACTTGGTGGAATTAGTCTACCAAGTCACACTTCTTGTATTCTTTTGTAACATTTTCTAGAAAATATCTACACTAGGCTTAGCAGCTAAAGATTTTACATGGAAAGATTTAACTCAGGATGGATCCTGAAGGACAGTGCAATGGCTAAGATAGCTTCCCCCGCAAGAATACGTCGTCGTTTACATGCTTTACCAGTGGCCATTGGCTTATTAATATTATTTGCTGCTTTGATGCTGACCCAGCAAGGTATGGTTATTTAATTCTACGTTAGTAGCGTTTAACCAAGGCCGGCAATTGATTTAAGTGCAGTATTTCGTGATCGGCTGGTGGTATTGAGGCGGGCCATGACGCGTTTAATACATTCGCCCAAATTGTATGAATACCAAGACGTTTTGCCGCGTGGATATCCTGTTCAGGATGATCTCCAATATGAATACACTCTTCTACCGATACCCCAGTATGCTGCAATGCAGCGATAAACATGTCTTTATGAGGTTTGGGTTGAGGAACATTTTCTGCGTGAAAATGGGCTTCAAAGAAATGATCGATACCAATGGCTTTTAGGTCTGCATTGCCATTGCTTAGCGCGATTATTTGGTAATCCTGCTGCAGTATTTGCAGCATGTTAAGGGCTTCTGGAAATAACTCTACATCATTACGAGCTTTAATAAATTCAACAAAACCTTGCTGCGCGAGTATTTCAGCCTCTTTTTGAGTATATCCACATCGTTGAAATAGTTGGGACAAAAAGGCTAAGCGCAGTTGGCTGAGTTTATGGCGAAGCTGGGGCTGCTGGTTGGCGACTTCCGCTTTTAGAGCTTGCAAGCTATCAAGGGTAAACTGCTCTGCAACGTGAGGGTATTGGGTTTGAATCCAAGACCACAGCGTTTGCTCTGCTCGAACAATGACGGGGTCGGTATGCCACAACGTATTATCGAGATCAAAGGTGATCAGCTTAATGGTCATTTTTAAGTACGATGATGGTTAAAAAATTGAGCATCAGTTCTGTGGAATGTTAGGCAGAATTAACTCTAGAACATCTGCGATGTAGTCTAAGAATAAAGTATCCATTGAGCTGCGATAAAATTTGGGATCATCGCTAGCAACACAAATAACGCCCGTTTGCTGACCGTTTCGAATTTGCGCTGCTGCAATGGATTCGGCGCTACTTTGCTGCTCGTCTAATAATAGATCCATCGCTTCGTCAGTCAGTTGGCCGCAAAATGCACGATGCCCTTTAAATAGACGGTGTATCTCTCGCTGCTTATCTTTGCTGCTGATGCTGTGCAGAGGATGCTCAAGTTTTTGCTCGCAAAAATAGAGCAAGTTCCAATGATCCACATTAAAGTCTTGGCGTAAGCTATCGTCGAGAGCGACTTCGATATCAATCCAGTTTTTAGCATCGATAAGCGACAGCACTAACCGTTTGGTTTTGCCAAATAATTTATCATTACGGCGTGCATTTTCGAGTAAGTCGGTTAGACGCTGACGCAGCTCAACATTACGCTCACGGTATACCGCCAGTTGACGCTCAATCAAACTTGTTGCTTGACCAGAATCGTGCGGAATGCGCATGCCTGCTAATAAATTATCTTTAGCAATGAAGAAGTCTGGATTATCACGTAAGTACTGGACAACGTCACTGTCGGTGAGTCGTAAAGATTCGCTCATCTACTTATTCCTTTAAATTCGCTTCGACTGTCGGTAGCTCGGCATCAGATATTCACTTTGCCTTCAAATACATTACTGGTTGGTCCTGTCATAATGACATCACCTTTGCCATCCCATTCGATGGTAAGGTTGCCACCTGGTAAGTCAACCTGAACTTTATTATCCAATAAACCACGCAATATGCCAGAAACAACCGCGCCACAAGCCCCGGTTCCGCAGGCTTTAGTTTCACCAACGCCACGTTCAAATACACGCAGTTTTATATGATTGCGATTAATCACCTGCATAAAGCCGACGTTTACTTTTTGCGGGAAGCTTGAATGTGCTTCTACCAGCGGGCCCAGTATTTCTACCGGTGCTGTATCGATATCATCAACCAGAATCACACCATGAGGGTTCCCCATGGAGACGGCCCCTAGTTCAATACTGCCATGATCTTCAACATCAATTCTGTAGCTGGTCGCTTCTACGTTGTCGGTCGTTTCTGGTACAAAAGGTACTTTGCTAGGCTCAAGAATGGGTGGCCCCATATTAACGATAACGTCATTTTCGGGTGTCAGTTCAAGCGTCATGTTACCGCTGGCGGTTTCTACGCGAATATTACGGCGACCAATCAGTTTTTGCTCATAAACGAAACGCGCAAAACAGCGTGCTCCGTTGCCACAGTTTTCAACTTCACTGCCATCGGAATTGAAGATACGATATTTAAAATCCACATCAGGCTGTGTTGGTACTTCTACCAGCAAAAGCTGGTCAAAGCCGACGCCAAAGTTGCGATCGGCTAAGTGACGAATTTGCATCGGGGTTAAGTACGCATGCTGAGTAACTAGGTCAACAACCATAAAGTCGTTGCCTAGTCCGTGCATTTTATTAAATTTAATCCACATTCTTTTTAACCTTTAGTGCGCGTGCACTTGCCTTTTTAGTACACCAGCATCTTACTCAGACGGTAGTAGTTGTTCGCCAGCGTATAAATTAGCAATCGTTTCGCGGGCGCGAACAACATAGCTGCTATCACCATCGACCATGATTTCTGCAGGGCGTGGACGGCTATTGTAGTTAGAAGCCATTACAAAACCATAAGCGCCAGAAGACTTAACGGCCAATAAATCACCTGGCTGTAAGTTAAGCTGACGATCTTTACCCAAGAAATCACCGGTTTCACACACCGGGCCAACAAGATCCCAAGCTTTGGTTTCTGCTGCATCACGATCGGTATGTTGCACGGCAGGAATGATGGCTTGCCATGCGCTGTACAAAGCAGGACGAATCAAATCGTTCATCGCACCATCAATGATGGCGAAGTTCTTTTCTTCGTTCGACTTCAAAAACTCAACTTGAGTTAAGAAGATACCCGCGTTAGCCGCAATGGAACGACCTGGTTCAAAAATTAATTTAAGCTGACGATCACCTAAGCGCTCTGTTAGTTCGGCAATGTATTCGCCGGGAGTCGGTGGTACTTCATCATCGTAGGTTACGCCTAAGCCGCCACCTAAATCGAGGTGATGAATCGCAATACCTTGCTCAGCCAGAATATCAACTAAGGCTAATACACGATCCAGTGCATCCATAAAGGGTGCTGTTTCGATTAGCTGGCTACCAATGTGGCAGTCGATACCTTGCACATCTAAGTTCGACATCGCATTCGCTTTCGCATAAATGCGGGGGGCATCATCAATATCGACACCAAATTTGTTTTCTTTTAAACCGGTAGAAATATACGGATGCGTTTGCGCGTCAACATCTGGATTTACACGGATGGATATAGGCGCTTGCATGTTCATTGCAGCAGCAACGTCGTTAACGCGATCAAGTTCTGCTTCAGATTCGATATTGAAACAATGAACGCCGACTTCTAATGCGCGACGAATTTCGTGAGCTTGTTTACCAACACCCGAAAAGACGACTTTCTTAGGATCTCCACCGGCGGCAATTACACGCTCTAATTCGCCAAGAGAAACGATATCAAAGCCTGCGCCTAGCTTAGCGAGTACATTTAATACGGCTAAGTTTGAGTTTGCTTTGATGGCGTAACAGACAAGATGGTCGCGCCCTTGCAGTGCATTTTCATAAGCTAAATAATGTTGCTCAAACGCTTTGCGTGAGTAAACGTAGCAAGGTGTGCCGTATTGAGCTGCAATGTCTGTTGTAGCAACAGATTCAGCATGTAATACGCCATTTGAATAATCAAAAATCGGGTGGTTTTGTAGGCTCATAATGTGCTTCTAATTAAAAAGTTGCAGTATCACTAATAGGTGGACGCTTGCTTACAGTCTCTATTACGGCATCATCTTTAGGAATATAAAGAGGGCCTTTTTGGCCACAACCAGCTAGTAATAAAATTCCTGCTAAGGCAGGTAAAAAAAATAAGCGCATATCAGTCTCCTGGATTTGCCGTCATTATACGGTTTAACAGAGAGACTGTCTGCGTCAGTTAGAATTTTTTGCAAGACTGCTAAGTGCTTGATTTAATCGCTTCTCAATTCCTTGCTTGAGCTTGATATGTTGGATGATGCTGGCGTCGCTATACAGCGATAAATCGGTTAAATAGGCGGGATAGTCATCGTTACTTGAGCGCATTGCCAATAAGGTTTTGGCAACCTTGTTATACAGTTGGTCTCCCCATTCCCAAACACTAAATTCTTCGCCATTGCAGTACAGGGTTACTTGGTCTTGATCGTCTAACGTCGCATTTAGCTGAATATGACTGGTCTGACTTTGCAGTGGTGGTAAGCGCCTAGAATGTGGTTCAAACTCGGTGGATTCATTATTTCGTTTCAATTCAAATAATAAGATAGGGCGTGCGCGCTGGCGTAAAAATTGGCCTTGCATACGCTGATCTATCTGACGTAAAAAGCGAATAATCGGTATAACCACTTCGCTATCACTTTGGGCTTGCTGCTGCTGATGCAATAAAACACCACGTTCATCCAGCAAATAATAGAAGTAAGTATTTTCTTTGTGCCAAAAAAAGAGTTGCCAACTGCCAGGACGAGGATGATTGAAAATGGCTTTTAATGGGCTGCCATTAAGTGCGTTAACATCTAAACGATAGTGGGCATATTGTTTTCTAGGCCTTCCTAATAAGGTTAAAAATTGGCTCACGGACTCTGCTTTTTTGAGGCGAACTTCGTATTTATCTTGCTGCCAAATATAATAGTTTTGACCTGCTTCAAGAATGTAATCGACGTTAGGCTGTTCTAAGGTATGGCTCGTGATATCAGCTAAAATCTTTTCAACTCGCTGACTAATAGCGCCTGCTCGGCTAGCGCAAAAGCAATGACAATCATAACTTGGCCAGCCTTGTTTACGCGCCAATGGTGCGTATTGTAAGAGGTGTTGCAGGCCATCAATAACGGCATTTTCACTATGGAAACGCTGAATTTGCCACTCGCCCCAGCTGTTGATCGTTAATAAATCGATGCTTTGGACTAAGTTTTCTTTTAGTGCACTGTAACCAAGAGCATCGTTGCGACTGCTGAGCTTTTGCATACCTCGGCGGGTAAATTGATGCATAGGGTCGATGCCCGCATTAATAAATATTTGCCATTGAGTAGGAATGCTTGGGCGTAAAAAGTTTGCTGGCGCTATATGCTGTGGACGAGCAATATTACGGACTACTTGCAGTAATTCTTTGAGTTCGTATTTGCTCAAAGCATTGTGCTCTGGGTAAATGCCAAAATTACTGTGATGACTTAATAAGCCATTAAAGTGTGCGTAACAGAGCAACTCAATCAAGCTTGGAGATTGCTTGATGATGCTATGGTCATTTTCTTTTTTATAGGTCCCTGAAATTAGCTGCCAGCGATTGTCGGCCAGAACTAAAGAGATCTTATGTTGTACTAGGTCCGTCACGATATTAGGATTTATGGTCAGCACTTTACCCGGTTTAGCATCATAAACGGCGTATAATTGGTTACCTAAAAGCGTGAGATCTTGGCGGTTTATGCGTACTTTTTTTGCATACTTATTACTGAAAGCAGCCAAATAACGGTAGCTGGTGAGCATTTCGTTGACGAGGGAGTTCCGCTCAGATTGAACCTCATGTACTTCCCATTCATCACGATTATCCAAATGCATTAAAATGGCTTTAGACCAGCCCCATTGGTTAATTAGTTGCTGTAATTCTTGAAAACGCCACTGACGTTGTTGCCCTTGGCTAGCTTTGGTAATCGGCAGGTGGGCTTTAAAATAAAATGCACGGCGTAATAACTCTAAACGATTATCATCATGTTCAGCCGCAACATGTTGACTGACTCTATTGAGCATCAGTAAATAACCATCGCAGCTCAGTGGATCAATATTGCCTTGGTGAACGTTGTCTTTGAGATCCCAGCATAACGGTCGAATGTTGGGGTATTGACTCGCATAGTGCTGAGTTAATAAAAGCTTGAGCAGCGATTTATAAGGATTTTTCAGCCCTTTATTCAGTTGCCATAAACCCGCGCCTACAAACTCTGAGGCTGGAATGGTTGAGATGCTACCGAAGTTAATCCATTGGCTATTATGAATTAATTGATGATCATCAAGTTGCTTTAAATAGTGCTGACTGTGTTTCTCATATTGCGTAGGTACCAGCCACCAGCTAGGTTGTCTGCCTGCTAGCCATAAGGAGGATCGATAAAATTCATCCAATAAAAGTAAATGTTGTGTTGAACCTGAATGTTCGGCATCGACATTTTCTTGCATCTTGCCTTGGCGAAACTCCGCCGCATTCATAAGAAAAAAATGCAGTTCTACTTTTTGACTGGTCGCCCACTTTTCAATTAACTCACATTTTGCTTTCAGCATTGCCAGCTGTTCATCACTTAAATCTGCCGTGTGACATAACCAAACATCAAGGTCGCTATTGGCTGATTGTGCCAGCGTGCCAAGACTGCCCATTAGAAAAATTGCTTCTATTGCTCTTTGGCCACTGATTCTAGGAATTTGTAAGCCTTTCGCAACGTATCTAAGTGCATTCAGTGATTCAACTTGCGGGCTAAAGTGCTCAATCCCAGCGGGGACTTTTTGGCTGATAAACCCAGGCATTTGAGGATGATTAATGTGAATGAGCAACGGCAGAACGTCCAATACACGAGTTTGGCGTTCAAGCATAAGGCTGCGGGCTTGATCTAAGCGCGCGTTATTAAGACTCAAAAATGACTGCCGCCATTGATTAATCTGTTGGGATGGTGGCAGCTGTATGTGGAGCTTATTGGCCTGCACTATTGGCGAGGCGGCGGTGGGAGAATTTGGCATACATTAAGTATAGACAGTTTGGGCTTTAGGCAAGGCAAAAAAAAGGTGTGTTTTGATTTTGACCCTGATGCTAGGGGAAAATCAACAACACACCTTTTATTTATGACTCACGCTATTGACCAACGCGTGAGCATATTAAAGTAGAGATTAGCGCTTGGCTAAACGCTCACTGGCCCGCTTAGCGGCTGCAGCAACTTGGTTGGGCGCAGTACCACCAATGTGGTTACGAGCGGCGACTGAACCTTCAAGGGTTAGTACGTCGAATACGTCAGCAGTGATTTGGTCGGAGAATTTTTGCAATTCTTCCAACGTCATTTCACTCAAGTCTTTACCGGTTTCAATGCCATAAGCCACGGCTTTACCAACGATCTCGTGGGCGTCGCGGAAAGGAATACCTTTCACGACTACGTAATCCGCAAGATCCGTAGCCGTCGAGAAACCACGACGCGCTGCTTCGTACATAGAGGGCTTGTTCGGTACCAGATGCGGTGCCATATCCGCAAAAGCACGGATGCTATCGCGCAACGTATCAACCGTATCAAATAAAGGCTCTTTGTCTTCTTGGTTGTCTTTGTTGTAAGCCAATGGCTGTGACTTCATCAACGTAAGCAGTGACATTAGGTGACCATAAACACGACCAGACTTACCACGGACGAGCTCAGGCACATCGGGGTTCTTTTTCTGCGGCATAATGGATGAGCCGGTGCAGAAACGATCTGGTAGATGAATAAACTGGAATTGAGCAGAAGCCCAAAGAACCAATTCTTCCGAGAAGCGAGACATGTGCATCATGATGATCGCGCCAGCCGAAGTGAACTCGATAGCGAAATCACGATCCGAAACAGAATCTAAACTGTTCTCAGTCGGTGCAGTGAACCCTAAAAGCTCAGCGGTATAATGACGATCAATCGGGTAAGTCGTACCCGCAAGTGCCGCGGCGCCTAATGGCAAGTAGTTGATGCGCTTACGTACGTCTTGTAGACGTTCGAAGTCACGCTCTAGCATTTCGTTCCAAGCCAAAATATGATGACCAAAGGTCACTGGCTGCGCGGTTTGCAAGTGTGTGAAACCCGGCATAATGGTATCGGTATGCGCTGCGGCTAAGCCGATCAAGCCTTCTTGTAAACGCGTTAATTCAGCGCTGATGTTGTCTACTTCGTCGCGTAGGTATAAACGAATATCCGTCGCTACTTGGTCGTTACGAGAACGGCCTGTATGTAATTTCTTGCCCGTGATGCCGATCTTAGCGGTTAATGCCGCTTCGATATTCATGTGAACGTCTTCTAGTTCGATTGACCAGTTAAAGTCGCCACGTTCGATCTCGATGCGTACTTCTTCAAGGCCGCGTAAAATATCGTCACACTCAGCTTGCGTAAGAACACCCACTTTCGTCAACATTTTTGCGTGAGCGATAGAGCCTTGGATGTCATGAGCGTACATACGCTGGTCAAAATCAACGGACGCAGTATAGCGGGCAACAAATGCATCGGTTGGCTCAGAAAAACGGCCACCCCAAGAAGAGTTAGTTTGATCGGACATGAATACCTCGGGCTAAAAGTGAAAAGCGAAAAAGTAAGAGGTGCAGGGCAAGTAGATTGAAATGCACGAAAATTTGAATGGGCGAATTATAGCCTTCTGTTCGGCTGACGGCTAGCAGTGTGATCTATTGCTCTAATGCGTTGGTCTGATAAGGGCGTCATTTAGTCGTGCGAATGAGCAGGGTTTGTTACACTTAAAAAATGGACAAACATAATAAAAAACTCGAATCCTTCTTTCTACCAGACCTGTGTAACGTTTATGCCGTTTTGGTATTGATCATACTATCTGAAACCCTCGTTATCGCTTTGTTATTAGTAGAAAGTGGCTTAGTGAGTTTTCAGTGGGAGCGTTTTGCCTCGTTATCGTATTTTGTGCAGTGGGTAGCTTTACTCTCTGTTGCTTTATTGTGTCAGTCTCGTCGTTTTATGGCGCGCTTGAGTTTGCCTTGGGCAGTTTGCTGGGCCATGTCTCTACTGCTATTGGTATGCTTTGTTATTAGCTATATGGCGGAATCTTTGTTTCCGTTTATTATTTCTGAGCGTCAGATCAATTGGATGTGGATTTTACGCAATATGCTGCTGAGCGCTATTTTTGGTGCCATGGGGTTGCGTTATTTTTATGTGCAAAGTCAGTGGCGGTTAAAAAGCCAAGCGGAATTAAGTTCTCGCTTACAGGCTCTGCAGGCCAGTATTCGACCCCATTTCTTTTTTAATAGTTTGAATACAGTAGCATCTCTCATCGCTACTGATCCTGAGAAAGCTGAAAATATGCTGGTGGATTTGTCTTCTTTATTTCGCGTAGTGCTGAAAGATCAAGATGCTCATGTTGATCTGGCGGCTGAGCTTGAGCTGGGTCGACGCTATATGAATATTGAGCAAGAGCGTTTAGGCAATAGGTTAGTCGTAGAGTGGCATTTACCCGACCAGATTCCGCATATTCAAGTGCCGCAATTGCTATTACAGCCATTATTGGAAAATACCATTTACCATGGTATCCAACCTTTGCTTGAGGGTGGCAAAGTCAGTATTAGTTTGGCCCGCATAACCGATAGTGACGAAAAAGATCGGCGCTGGGTATTAATGATTGAAAATGACAAGTCAGAGACCGTTGTGAAGAGTGAGGGGCATCAAATCTCTTTACCAAACATTGCCATGCGTTTAGAGGCTATTTTTGGTGAAAAAGCCGCGTTAAACTTCGCTCAAACTGCTAACCAGTACCGAGTGATGGTCGAGCTGCCAGAATATAATGACCAAAATCACAAGCGCTCTGATAAAAAATAAATTCCGATAGTTCGATAATCAACCATGCAACCGCAGGAGGTCCAATGAGTTTAAGGGTATTTTTAGTAGACGACGAGCCATTGGCCCGACAGCGTTTAGCAAGATTATTGGCTGAGCATAATAACTATGAAATCGTAGCGGAGGCTGGTAATGGTCAAGCCGCGCTGGATTGGTTGCGCCAGCACAAAGCCGACTTGGTATTATTGGATATACAAATGCCAGGTTTAACCGGCTTGGACGTTGCTGAGCAGCTAATGGACTCATTACCATCAACCGCCCCGCGCCCCGCAATTATTTTTTGCACGGCCTATGACGAATATGCCCTAAATGCTTTTAAAGTCGATGCGGTGGATTATTTGCTAAAACCTATCCGCAAAGAAGATTTATCAAAAGCCTTGCAGAAAGCGCAGCGTTGGATAGAGCAGCAGCCTAATGTTCAGCCCGCCAGTATTTCAGCCAGTGCTGTTCGTACGCACATTACAGCCCGCACTCATCAAGGCTTGCAGCTTATTGCAATCAATAGCATCTACAGTTTTCAAGCTGACCAAAAATACATCACGGTGAAATATGAAGCAGATACCGGATGCCATCACGAGGTCTTGATCGACGAACCATTAAAGTTGCTAGAGGATGAATTTAATCAAAGCTTTGTGCGTATTCATCGTAATGCCCTAGTAGCGAAGGACAAAATAGAACGCTTAGAAACCGTTGATAGCAGCGTTCATTTGCTCTATTTAAAAGGTGTTACAGAAGGCATGTGCGTCAGTCGCCGTCACTTATCGGCGTTGCGTAAGTTAATGAAAGCGCTGTAATCTAATAATCCCCTTGAACTGACGCAGGGCATTCTACTCCCCTACTGAATGCTGTTATCATAATGGCAAATATCGTTATTTAAATTGGAACTCTTATGTCAGCCCGTACTCTTCGAATTGCTACCCGTAAAAGCCCCCTTGCTCTGTGGCAGGCTGAGCACGTTAAATCACGTTTGTTAGCGTTAAACCCAGAATTAACGGTTGAACTTGTTACCTTTACAACCAAGGGCGACATTATTTTAGATACACCATTGGCCAAGATTGGCGGTAAAGGGTTATTCGTTAAAGAGCTAGAAGTCGCAATGCTCGCAGGGGACGCGGATATTGCCGTGCATTCCATGAAAGATGTGCCAATGGAATTTCCTGAAGGTTTAGAACTAGGGGTTATTTTAGAGCGTGAAACGCCAACAGATGCTTTTGTATCAAATAATTTCAAAAGCTTAGAGGAGTTACCACAAGGTGCGATTGTTGGAACTTCAAGTTTGCGTCGTCAGTGTCAGCTACAAAATTTACGCCCAGATTTAGTGATTCGCTCTTTACGCGGCAACGTGCAAACACGTTTAGGCAAATTGGATAGTGGTGAATTTGATGCCATTATTCTTGCCTCTGCTGGTTTATTGCGTTTAGAAATGGAATCCCGTATTGCACAATACTTAACCCCTGAAATTTCTCTCCCTGCTGGTGGCCAAGGTGCGGTTGGTATTGAACTGCGCAGTAATGATGCCGAAACTCTAGCACTACTTAAACCATTGCAACATGATACTACCGCTTATCGTGTGACGGCAGAACGTGCCATGAACCGCCGTTTAGAAGGTGGCTGTCAGGTGCCAATCGCATGCTATGCAGAAGAAAATAATGGCGAACTTTGGCTGCGTGGCTTAGTCGGCAGTATTGATGGCAAGCAAATGTTAACCACCGAATATCGCGCCCCTGTTGCTGAAGCAGAGGCTTTAGGTATTCGAGCGGCTGAAGATTTATTAGGGCAAGGTGCTGATAAAATATTGGCCGAAGTTCATGCTCAAGCCTAATACGTCGTTATCACCATTACCGGTGCTGGTTACTCGACCAGCTTCTCAGGCAGAAGAAATCTGTCCATCGCTAGAAGCGTTGGGCTGTCATGTTATTCGTCAACCGCTCTTAAAAATTGCAGCGGTTGCGGAAACGCCTAAAATCAAATCTCAATTTATGGATATTGATCTGTTTGATGTTGTGATTACCATCAGCCGTAACGCGGCCGAGATGGGATTGAGCATTATGGATCAATATTGGCCACAGTGGCCATTGGGCATTACTTGGGTCGCTATTGGCCCAGTAACCGCTGACGTTATGAAACGAGCAGGTCTTGACGTCACAATGCCTATCGCACAGTTTGATAGCGAAGGGGCACTTCAGCTACCTGAGCTCACCGATGTTGCCGGTAAAAAGATTCTGATTTGGCGTGGTATTGGCGGGCGTGAAACATTGGCAAGCACATTGCGTGAACGTGGAGCAGAGGTTATCTATGCCGAGCTTTATCAACGCTTAGTCCCTGAGTATAGTGAGAGTGAGTGGTCGCAAGCATTAGCGCAGCAACCTTTATTATTGGTAAGCAGTGGCCAAGGACTAGAAGCGATTGCGGCGCAGCAGCCAAGGATTGCTGAATGTGTACGTGGCATTATTGCGCCTAGCCTCCGCGTTGCAGAACTGGCAAAATCATTAGGCTTCGAAGAAATACAAATAGCGGCCAGCGCTCAAGATGTTGATATGTTGGCAGCAGTGAAAAAATGGATAGCGGCGAGTCGGTAATTTAACTAGGCTAGTCAATCAACTAGACCGATAACATACAACGAGTCATCAATAGTTAAGGAAATAAATGTGACTGATAAACTGGATGCAGATCAGCCTACGACAGACGTCGTTGAAACGCCCGCTGATAATCAAAAAAATACAGTAGAAACTAAAACAAACCGTGTCGAACCTAAAAGCTCGCAAGCCCATCATCCGATAACTAAGAAAAAGCCAACCTCTTTATTGGCGGTTTTAGCGTTGTCTTTAGCGGTATTAGCGCTGGTAGCCATTGCGGGATTAGTCTGGAAAGGCGTTGAGTTTATTCAGCACGTAGCGGCGATTGAATTAAAATTGCAGCAAACGGAACAAGGCAAGACAGACGCGAGCAAAGAACTGAGTCGTTTGCAGCAGCAAATTATTAGCCAAGGCAAATTGCAACAGCATACTAGTCAGCGTTTAGCAGAGCTGCCTGGTGCGGATACCGATGACTGGTTAATTGCAGAGGCCGAATATTTATTGCGCCTAGCGAATCAGCGCTTGAACCTAGAAAAAGATTGGCAAGGTGCTTTGGCGATTCTAATGGCTGCGGATGGTATTTTAGCAGAAACTGAAAACCCTCAACTTGATCGTATTCGTTCTATATTGGCGGGTGAAATTGTTACGTTACGCGCTGTTCCTGCGGTAGACATAACCGGTGCGGTTAGTCGTATACAAGCGGTGCAGAGCCAGATTGTTAAGTTAGAGTGGGTTCCGAGAAAGCTCCCCAAGCAAGTCGAACAACCGGAAACCAGTGACGATAAAGTTGAACTGACGGTGTGGCAAAATTTTCTTGCTAAGGCCGAAAAAGGCTTTAACCGTATGGTTCGAATTCGTGAAAATGATAAAGCGTTACCTGCCCCATTAACCCCCGACCAGCATTATTATTTGCAGCAGAATATGCAACTGATGTTAGAACAAGCGCAGGTTGCGTTAGTGCGTCAGCAAGCCGATCTTTATTTGCACAGCATTAATCGCACACAGGCTTGGTTGGCTGAATTTGTCCGTAACGAAAGTGCACAAGCGCAAGCGTTGCAGCAAACGCTTAGTGAATTAGCTCAGTGGAATGTTACCTCAACACTGCCTGATATTAGCGGCTCTTTAATTGAATTGCGCCGTTATTCTGGGATGCAAAAAAAGCAGTCCGCTACTAATCGTATTATGAAATAAACCACGGGATCATTATTATGAAAAAACTTGTGGTACTTATTGCGCTCTTTTTATTAGTAGGCTTAGGTTTTGGCTACTTAGTGAATCTTGATTCTGGCTATGTCTTATTTAGTTGGTCGAAATATACTTTAGAAACCAGTTTCTGGTTTTTTAATATTATGTTGCTTGCCTTCTTTTTAATTGCCTATGTGACTTTGCGTTTTGTATTGCTGCTTATTACGAGTAATTGGCGCATGAATGATTGGCGTAATCAGCGTCGTGAGAAACGCGGCAAACGTCAAACAACGCGAGGTTTTCTTAGCTTGGCGCAAGGCCAGTGGCATACCGCCGAACGCCAGCTGACGCAAGCGGCAGCCTTGGGGGATAATCCGCTGATTAATTATTTAGGTGCTGCTCGTGCTGCTTATGAGCAAAGCGATATGGACGGTTCTGAGCACTGGCTAAAAGAAGCAAGCCACAGTACTAAAGGCGCTGAATTAGCGGTTGGTATGACGCAAATTCAATTGCTTATTTCTCGTGGACAAACCGAGCAAGCTCTTGCGGTTGTTTTACGCTTGCGCAAGCAAAGTCCAAAGCATAAGCATTTATTGAAAATGCACATTAAAATTTTACGCGAGTTAGAAGATTGGGTCAGTTTGAAAGAACTATTACCGACGGTGCGAAAGTCGGCAAAATTGATTCCGCAAGATAAGTTAAAAGAACTTGAAGAAAACGTTGTGATGCAACTATTGCAACGCGCCATGAAAAACAAAAGCTCAATGGCAATCGGCTCAGGGCAAGCAGCGCCGCTGCAAGAAATTTATGACGACGCCCCTCGTGCGGTACGCTTATCGGTTAATGTATTGCGCTGCTATGTTGAGTTGTTATTGCAGTTAAAGCAGCCTAGTAAGGCAGAGCACGCTTTACGAACGGCGTTAACATCGGTTTGGCATAATGATCTTATTGATCTTTATGGCCAGGTTGATGCGGCGGATACTGAGCGCCAGCTTTTATTTGCTGAGCAGCAATTACAAGAACGTACCAATGATCCTGTTTTGTTATTAGCGCTTGGCCGTATTGCTAACCGTGCTAATAAAGAACACAAGGCTAAGGAATATTTGGAAGCGGCGAGTAGAATTAAAGCATTGCCTGACGTACATGCCGAACTTGGACATTTGCTGACCAAGCAAGGGCAGTTCGAAAAAGCGTGCGAGCACTTTAATAAAGCCATTGCCGAATAATCAATGCATTAAAATTTAGTATTCAGACGCCGCTTTTCATAGCGGCTTTTTAATGCCTGTTATTTATTAGAGAACAAATATTATCTGAATTAATTATCAGAAAGCTCATTAATAGATTAAGGTATTAGAGCATTATATTTAGGTATCGGTATTTATGGTTATTAAGCAAGATATTCCTGCGTTACTTGTTGGCATTATGAGCACTATGGTGAGCATAGGTTTGGCTCGATTTTCTTATACGCCACTGTTACCTGAACTTATCCGCCAAGACTGGTTCAGCGCTCATCAGGCTGTTTATCTTGGTGCGTCTAACTTGCTGGGGTATTTCATTGGTGCGATTGCGGCCCATCAAATATCTGAAAGAGTTCGATTACGGGTATTAATGAATATCTGCTTTGTGGCTGTTTTACTCAGTTTTATTGGCTGTGCGCTGCCATTAAGTTTTGAATGGTTTTTCACTTGGCGATTAATTGCGGGCATTGCTGGCGCTATTCTAATGGTGGTTGGCCCTGCGAGTGTGATTGCGCTTATTCCTGTAGAGCGCCGTGCAAGTGTGGGCACATTGATGTTTACCGGTATTGGTATCGGTGCATTACTGGCGGCAACGGTTATTCCTTTATTGGTTCAAGCGAGCTTGATGATTACTTGGATGGTGCTTGCAATTATGACCTTGATTGCCGCTTGGGTTAATGATGTTAACTTGGTGAAACTACAAGATTTCAGACCTATTGGGCTAACAAGAAAACATGTGACAGCTCCTGATTCGCAACCCCGTAGTGATTCGCCAACTCGCAGTGACGCATCTAAGCCCGTGACACATTTCAGTTTAGTGGTTCTGTTTGTTTTGATTGCTTATGGTTTTGATGCACTTGGCTTTATTCCTCATACTATTTTTTGGGCAGATTTTCTGGCTCGAGAACAAGGGCTAGGAACTTCAGTAGCCTCTTTTCAGTGGGCATTGTTTGGTGCCGGCGCAATGTGCGGGCCTTTTATTGCACGCTATGGGGCACAAAATTTTGGTTGGTCGAAAACATTGAGCACCGCTTTTTTGGCAAAGGCCATCGCGATTATGTTACCGGTACTGTTTATTCAATACTCATCGCTTGATTTGATTAAATACAGTATTTCATCGTTCATTGTGGGCGCTATGGTTCCCGGAATTGTTTCATTAACATCGGGGCGCATTGCCGAACTGGTAGGGCCATTGCAACATAAAAAGTATTGGGGATGGGCAACGGCTATTTTTGCATTAGCACAGGCCGTTTCTGGCTATGCGATGTCGGGTTTATATGGATATTTCGAAAGCTATCATTGGTTATTCTTTATCGCATCTGGATTAATGTCGATAGGGCTAGTCTTATCATTATTGAGTGCGTATGTTTCTGCGAAGAGAGAAATAAAGGTTTCAGTTTCTAAATACTGAGTCTCTGAAGATTGAGTCCCTGAAGATTGAAAGTCTAAAACCTTTATTTATAAAACAGTCGAACGACTATTTTTTCTCACGCGGTGCATAGCTAAAAACATCGCTGTGCATATTGGCTTCACTTAATCCTAATTTTTCGAGCTGGTCTAAGGTGCCATGTATCATATTCGGTGAACCGCAAGCGTACATCTGAATATCTTTTAAATCGCTAAAGTCTTCATGAATCACTTCATAAATCCATCCGGCGCGTCCTTGCCAACTATCTATACCCGCTTCTAAAACGGGGTGGAAAGTAAAGTTGGTGAATTCATCGGCCCACTTTTTCGGGGTATCGTATAAATAGAATTCATCTAAAGAACGATTAGACCAATATAGGTGCACTTCATGGTCAGGATCTTGCGCTAAAATCGCTTGCGCTAAACACTGAATTTGTGAAAATCCGGTTCCTGCACATACCAATAAAATCGGCTGTTTAGGAAGAGCATCCAAAAAGCATTCACCTTTTGCTAAGGTCACTTTTACCGTATTACGATTTTCAACTGCGATAGTAAGCTCGGCAATAATGCTGGCGGTGACGTCATTATGATCTGAAATCTGTAGCTCTAAACGGCGTGGCTGCTTTGGATCACAGGCATTGGCAATTGAGTAAGGCAGTTGCTGGTCGGCAACATGCAGCTCCAAATACTGGCCAGGTAAATAATCGAGTTTACTGCCTGCTGGGGCTAACAACTCAATACGGTAAACAGATGCATTTAAGGCCTCGACACTCGACACCTGGCAAGCGAGGGTCTGTTCTGGAGAGTGTCCTGGTGCATAAATCTCTGGCATATAAATCTCTAAATCAGATAACGGATAAGTTAAACACAATAATACCTGATTAGGAGACTCAAGTATTTCACCTTTTTGCTGTTCGACCTGATAACCCTGTCGTTGATCAACCGTACCAGAGAGGAGTTTAGCCTCACAGATCTGGCAAACACCGTTTTCGCAGCTAAGAGGAATAATCACTCCTTGCTCAAAACAGGCTTCTTGTAATGCTTGATTTTCAGCTACCTGAATTGAAATATTCGATGGCTGAAAGCTGACCGTAAAAAAGGTACTCGGTGCAGTCATGTTATAAGACCCTTTTTATAAGCCTAGCTCATCCCAGATGGCATCGACTTTGTCTTTTACTTTTTCGTCCATGACTATCGGTTCACCCCATTCACGGTCGGTTTCTCCTGGCCACTTGTTGGTCGCATCTAAGCCCATTTTTGAGCCTAAGCCAGAAACAGGAGAAGCAAAGTCGAGATAATCAATCGGGGTATTGTCGATCAAGGTCGTATCGCGTGTTGGGTCCATACGCGTCGTAATCGCCCAGATCACATCATTCCAATCGCGGGCATTAATATCATCGTCGGTTACAATTACGAACTTGGTATACATAAACTGTCTTAAGAAAGACCATACGCCCAACATTACGCGTTTAGCGTGACCTGGATATTGCTTCTTAATCGTGACAATGGCCATACGATAAGAACAGCCTTCTGGGGGCAAATAGAAATCAGTAATTTCTGGAAATTGCTTACGCAAAATTGGCACAAAGACTTCGTTCAACGCCACACCCAAAATGGCGGGTTCATCCGGTGGACGGCCAGTATAAGTGCTGTGATAAATAGGATCTTTGCGATGAGTAATGCGTTCAACGGTAAATACAGGGAAGCTATCCACTTCGTTGTAATAACCTGTATGGTCGCCAAATGGACCTTCGTCGGCCATTTCATCGGGATAGATAAAACCTTCTAAAATGATCTCAGCAGAGGCAGGGACCATTAAATCGTTACCCATACTCTTAACCACCTCAGTACGACTATTGCGTAATAGCCCCGCAAATGCGTATTCTGATAACGTATCAGGAACTGGGGTTACTGCGCCTAAAATGGTTGCAGGGTCAGCGCCTAGAGCAACGGATACAGGATAGGGCTTACCTGGATTCTGCTGCTGGAATTCGCGGAAATCTAAGGCACCACCACGATGGCTTAACCAGCGCATGATCAGTTTATTCTTGGCGATCACCTGCATGCGGTAGATGCCGAGGTTATGACGATCTTTATTCGGCCCTTTAGTGATGACCAAAGGCCACGTAATAAGCGGCGCTGCATCGCCTGGCCAGCAGTGCTGAATCGGAAACTGACCTAGATCGACATCGTCGCCTTCGTGCACGATTTCTTGGCAAGGCGCTTTTTTGACTTCTTTTTGGCTAAGGCTTAGCACCTTGCGGAAAATAGGTAATTTACTCCAAGCATCCTTGATGCCTTTAGGCGGCTCAGGCTCTTTCAAGAAGGCCAGAAGCTCACCGACTTCGCGTAACGCTTCTACGGAAGACTCGCCCATGCCCATAGCCACTCGTTCAGGTGTACCGAACAGGTTTGCTAGTACCGGTACGGTATGACCTTTCGGATTTTCGAATAATAATGCCGGGCCGCCCGCGCGAAGAGTACGATCGGCAATCTCAGTCATTTCTAAATGTGGGTCGACTGGATAGCTGATGCGTTTAAGCTCGCCTTTCTTTTCCAGTTGTTTGATGAAGTCACGCAGATCTTTATATTTCACGAGTAACCTGTTTCTGCTGATGAATACTTGAATGCACATATCATAAAGGGGTAAGCGGTTGATTTCTAATCTTATGTCCCTAAGATGGCGGCTAATGAGGCTTTATACGACTTTTTGAGGGTTTTAGTTTATGACTGCACGCTTTTATTTATTAATAAGCGCTGTAAGTGGTGCTTTGAGTGTTTCTCTCGGAGCGTTTGCTGCTCATGGCTTAAAGAAAATCGTGAGTCCTGATATGTTGTCTACGTTTCAAACGGGAGTTCACTATCAGTTTATCCACAGCTTAGTATTATTAGCTTTAGCGACTCTGTTATTAGTGCCAGCAATGAAAGCAGTGACTTGCCTGTTGAAATGGAGTGCCAACTTAATGATGCTGGGTATCATGCTGTTCAGCGGCAGTTTATATACCATGACATTTATGTCAGTGTCAGGTGGATTCCCTGCTTGGTTAGGTCCGATTACCCCTATTGGTGGATTAGCCTTTATAATGGGCTGGATTTTTTTAATGGTTGCTGCGTTTAAGCTGCCAATTGATGAGCAATAATTCGTTTATATGATTGATGAAGAGAAAAATACAGTGACCGAACAAGAACAACCTCAAACGGAAGAAGCTCTATCTGAAGAGCAAGTGATCGAGAGCCAGAAACGACGTATCCGCTCTTTCGTTCGTCGTACAGGTCGTCTAACCGCAGGTCAGCAGCTTGGTTATGACCGTCAGTGGGATAAACTTGGGTTCGCATTGTCTGACGGTGAATTTGATATTCCTAAAGCCTTTGGCCGTGATGCCTATACGGTTCTAGAAATCGGTTTTGGTATGGGGCAGTCATTTATTGAAATGGCGAAAGCGGCACCCGAGAAAAATTACATTGGCATTGAAGTTCATACCCCAGGTGTCGGTTCAGCATTGCGTATGGCCGATGAAGAAGGCGTTACCAATGTACGTATTAGCGAAGATGATGCGATTGAAGTATTAAAGCATCAGATAGCGGATGAAAGCTTTGATTGCTTGCAGTTATTCTTCCCTGATCCGTGGCATAAAAAACGTCATAATAAGCGCCGCATCGTTAACGAAGAGTTTATTCAGACCATTCGTAAAAAAATGAAGCTGGGTGGAATTATTCATATGGCGACCGATTGGGAACCGTATGCTGAGCACATGATGGAAGTATTGACCGCTGCTGAAGGGTACAAGAACCAAGCAGGCGAAGGGCAATATACTCCGCGTCCAGATCACCGCCCGTTAACTAAATTCGAGAAGCGTGGCGAGAAACTTGGCCATGGGGTTTGGGATTTATTTTTTGAAAAAATTAGTTAAATAAATTTAGTTAAGAACATTAATAAGTTTTAGAAATTAGGAATTTAGAGCATGACTAAAAAAGATAAAGAAAAAGTATTTGGTGGAGAGTGGAGCCAAGAGCAACTAGAAGAGTTTTTGGTTGAGCAAGACTACCCTGGTGAAACAGCTGACTTCACGTCCATTATTCGTGCTTATCGCCACATGATGCCAGCATCATTTGCAGACTTTCTTGTTTTGTTGAAAGAAAAAGGTGGTGATGTGAATGCGAAAAATGAAGCGGGTGAGACGGCTTATGCCATTATTTCTGGTCACCCCAAAGGTGCAGAGTTTGCCGTTTTATTAAAAGATGCAGGCGCAGAATAAACGCAATAATATTGCTACGGCTAAATTATTTTAAGCCGTAGTGATGTTTAATTTTTGTAATTTTTTCTGCATGACTATTCAAAAATTGATTGAATTTTTTGATCAGTTGAGGATGCTTGATACTAGAAAGGTGGTAAGCATATTTGAACGCCGGAAATTTTGAGTGCCTTTTCAAATTCTTATTTGGGTACATATCTTTTGCCAAACTAAGTGCTACATTTTCGTTAAAATAGACGGCTTGAATGCGCTTTGAAACAAGCATATGAATTAGCTGCTCGATCTTTTTAATTCTAATCGCTTCAAACTCATTATTTGAAAGATTATTTGCGATTCCAGGTACCGTAAAACCTAAAATAGTGCCAACCTTCTCGATATCCTTAGCCGCAATTTCTCCTTCTGCTTGTTCAAGAATTAAAAGACTTTCTCTGACACTAAAGACAGGTTTGCTATAAAAGACAGTAGTATCACCTTTCAGGTCAACCGACCAAAGAGGGTTGTCAGGAAATTTTAGATCGATATTCCCTTCCAAAAATTCATTGAATAAACGGCGTACAGGCATCGCCTGATAATGCGCCGTCGTATTCATACTATTAGAAAACAAATCAAAGATATCACGCGCAGCACCTTTATAACGCTGCCCTTCGTCCATGTAATAATATGGGCTGTAGTCTGTGATCTCTACTCCAAACCACAATGGTTTGATTTCGTCCGCTTGGCTAGATGATGTCGCAAGTTGAAACGTTATGAGTATGAGTAATACTCGAAGCATGCTTATACCACCTATTTTGAATGGATTTAAAATAGAAAATTAACCTAATATAATCTAAAAGAATAGGCCAATTGATATAATTGTTTTAAATTAATGCCTATTAATCAATAAAAAGTAGTTCTTATTCGTGACTATTTATAGAGTTAGTAAATAATGAACAAGTGTTTACATAAATAGCCCGAGAATTTCATTTAAGAACAGGCTGCCTTTGGTTGAGGTTTTGATCTGTTCGCTTCCGTCTTCTCGTAGATTTTTTTCGAGCAAACCTTTTTCAATTGCTGCTTTGATACCTTCCGAAATAGTATCCAGAGGATAGCCTGTTCGTTGTTCAAATAAATCTAAATCAAAGCCCTCTTGTAAGCGCAAGGCATTCATCAAAAACTCTAAACCTAGGTCTTCATTTTGAATGGATTCTTTGCCTGCTAAAAAGCCTTTACTATTGTGTTTAGAATCACTTTTAGCCGCATTTAAAAAATCTTTTGGTGCGCGAGTTTTCCACGTTCTGAAAACTGCGGAGGCGGTTAGACTTTCAGGCGCATTCACCAAGTCGGTAACCTTGCCATGAGCGCCCGCACCAATGCCTAAATAATCCCCGAACTGCCAGTAGTTTAAATTGTGCGTTGCTTGTTTGCCTGCTTGTGCATAAGCGGAAACTTCATATTGAACAAAACCATGCTTGGCTAATAATGCTTGCCCGGCTTCTTGAATGTCCCACAGGGTTTCGTCTTCTGGTAAAACGGGTGGGCGTTTAAAAAATTCGGTATTGGGTTCAATGGTTAATTGATACCAAGATAAATGCGTTGGGCCAAGGTCGATGGCTTGTTGAATGTCAGCTAACGCTTGGGCTTCTGATTGATCGGGTAAACCGTGCATCAAGTCGATGTTAAAATTATCGAAGCCGGCGGCTTTAGCCATTTTGATTGCTGCAACCGCTTGCTGGCCATCGTGAATGCGGCCCAAGTGTTTGAGTTGATGATCGGCAAAACTTTGCACTCCAATGGAGAGGCGATTAATACCGAGCTTGCGATAACCGGCGAATTTTTCGGCTTCGAAAGTCCCTGGATTGGCTTCCATGGTTATTTCGATATCTTTAACGAAAGTTACTTTTTTTTGTAACCCTGTTAATAAAGTTTCAAACGCCTCGACGCTTAATAACGACGGCGTGCCACCACCGATAAAGATGGTTTGAATCTCACGGCCTTGCACATAAGGAAGGTCGGCTTCTAGGTCGTCTAATAGCGCTTGTACGTATTCTGTCTCTGGAATGTGCTCTTCGGCTTTGTGAGAATTGAAGTCGCAGTAAGGGCACTTACGCACGCACCAAGGCACATGAATATACAGAGATAGTGGTGGCAGAGTTATCTTGCTGGCATTAGTATTAGAGCTAGCGTCAGATTGAGTCTCAGATTGATAAGGCTCCATTATTCAGCGGCTTCCATTTCTTCACTGAGTTCCATCCACTGCATTTCAACTTCTTCTAACTCGCTTTTTGCTTCGCCTTGCTGTTGCAGTATTTTTTGCAAATCAGCTTTGCGGGCCGCTTCATAAAGCGTGGTATCGGCGAGTTGGTTTTCGCATTCTTCTAATGTGTTTTGTAATTTTTCCATACGGGTTTCAAGTTTGTTTAACTCTTTTCGCATTGGGGCTAAACGTGCACGTCGCTCGGCGTCTAAGCGCTTTTGCTCTTTCCGATCTTGAGCGCTTGCGCCAGCCGCTTTATTTTCGCTGGTACCAGATTGCCCACCTGATTTTAGAGAATCAGCAGAGTTTGGGTTCGTCGCTAGCTGGCCGGCATTGAATCCAGACGCGGCTTGCTTAGCTTGAACGTGCTTATGGTAATCGTCTAAATCACCTTCAAATAATTCAACTTTACCATCTTCAACCAACCAATATTCATCAACGGTCGCTTTTAATAAGTGACGGTCGTGGCTTACAAGAACGATTGCGCCACCGAATGTTTGCAACGCCATCGTGAGGGCTTCACGCATTTCAATATCAAGGTGGTTGGTCGGTTCATCCATAATCAATAGGTTTGGTTTTTGCCATGCCACTAACGCCAAGGCCAAGCGCGCTTTTTCACCCCCGGAAAACGGTTCACAAACTTCCAGTGCTTTTTCACCACGGAAATCAAAACCGCCTAAAAAGTTTCGCACTTCTTGGTCGGTTGCCGAAGGCGTGATGCGTTGAATCATCAACATTGGGCTGGCTTTAACATCCAGTGTTTCTAATTGGTGCTGAGCGTAATAACCGAGTTTTAAATGTTCACCTTCATGACGCTTGCCCGAAAGTTGCGGCAACTCTTCACACAAGGTTTTAATTAGGGTTGATTTACCCGCGCCGTTTGCACCTAATAAACCAATGCGGTGGCCCGGCACCAAAGAAACATTTTGTTTTTCTAAAATAGCAACGGCTTCGCCACCCCCTTTGCCAGGATAACCAATATCGGCATCTTCAAGATTTAGCAGGGGAGTGGAAACTTTATCCGCACAAGCAAAAGAAAAGCTAAACGGGGAATCAACGTGGGCAGGAGCAATCAACTCCATACGTTCTAATTCTTTTACTCGGCTTTGCGCTTGTTTGGCTTTACTGGCTTTGGCTTTAAAACGAGTCACAAACTTTTCAATCTCAGCAATACGGACTTGCTGCTTATCATGCATCACTTGCTGCTGGGCTAAACGCTCAGCACGAATGCGTTCGTACGCGCTGTAGTTACCTGGATAGCTCGTGAGTTTCTGCTGATGTAAATGAACAATGTGATCAGCAACGCCATCGATAAAATCACGGTCGTGAGAAATAAACACCAAGGTGCCTTGATACTTATTCAGCCACTGCTCTAACCACAAGGTCGCGTCTAAATCCAAGTGGTTGGTTGGCTCATCGAGTAATAATAAATCAGAGGGTGTCATCAAGGCTTGAGCTAGGTTCAAACGAATACGCCAGCCACCCGAAAAACCCGATACCGGTTTAATCATGTCGCTTTGCTTAAAGCCTAAGCCGTGTAATAGCTGCTCGGCTTGTACTTTAATATTGTAGCCATTGTGCGCATCCATCTTGCTATGCCAGTTGGCCAATTCATTGTCGCAAGTCGCGGTTTCAATGCCGTGTTCAATTTCGCGGTAGGTTTTATCACCATCAAGTACGTAATCAACCGCACAGCGATCGCTGGCTTCAACTTCTTGTGCCATGTGGGCAATGCGCCAGCCTGTCGGCAAATATAAATCACCTTCTTCAACCCCTAACTCCCCTAAAAGTAGTGCAAATAAGCTAGACTTACCTGCGCCGTTCGGACCAATAAGAGCGAGTTTTTGGCCATCATGAACTCGCAAATCTGCATGTTTAAGCAGAGGTTTGATACCACGATGTAATGAAACCTGATTAAATTCGATCATAATCTTTCAGAATACTTTTATAAAAGAGGGTGTAGCGCTTTGGCTGATTCAAAAAGCGACTTAATAATGGGTGGGCATTTTGCCACAAATTCGGCTGTTATCCCACTTCAAAACCCGTTATGGGACTATGCTTGTCAGCTATATTCGAAGCCAGGCATGGAGTCGGTACTATTAGTTTTACAGGATGATCATGGAGCAGATATTAATCTGATTTTACAGGCTTTGTGGCTGGCTAGTGAAAGTAAGGTATGGTCTAAGGCGTGCATTCCTAATGATTATGGTAAGTGGGTGACAGAGCAGGTTATCCCCTTACGAAAGATGCGCCGTAGTCTAAAAACAGATTGGGTAGTACCGCGAGGTGTAGGCTTTGAGGACTTTCGCCAGCACGTCAAGGGGCTAGAGTTAAAAGCTGAACAGTATGCATTGGCTATGTTGTTTACTCATATTAAGCAAAGTAAGACGGCAGCGGGATCTATAGCTTTGAATTTGATCCCTTTGTCTGATTACTTAAATATTTCCTCGGCAAATTTTAAGCCTTTAATCGCATTGCTCTCATAGGATTATTTCAACAGGATATTAAGCATTTCATATGTTCATCTTTTTTAGTATTCAATTTTGGCAAAACTCGTATATCGATAAGGTTTCTAGACGAAAGTAATTCTGACGGTTTGATGCTGCTCAGCTCTTTAAAGGTTCTAGAAAAATGAGAATAGTCTGAGAAACCGGCTTCGACTACCGCGTCTATTAATGACATGCCTGCGCCTAAATTTAATAATGTAACAAATATTCGATGACATAATCTGAAGCGTCGAATAGGAATACCAGTAACTTGCTTGAACAGTTGAATTAACCTTGGCGAAGAAAGTTCGACGGCATCAGCAATTTCACTAATGGATAAATTTGTCGCATAATTTTTAGTGATTAATGAAATCGCCATTTCAATTCTTGCGTCTGGAGTACTAAAGGATTGGCTGTTTGTATTTTCGATCCAATTATCTAACTTTTCAAAAACACTTTCTGAACTCGGTCTGCGTCTAAAAATATCATTTGCTTGTTCAATCATTGCAGGCTCATTTGGTACTCCGCTATAACAGGTGCTGTGATTGTTGATTTTAATGCATTGATTCATACTTGGAATTAATTTTTCCAAATCAGTACCAAGAGTATTTAAAAAGCATAAAACAATAACGGAGTCGTGAGTATCAATGGTGACATGTGAGCCCGCTGGAATTAAAAAGCTTTTACTCACGTGATTTTTTTCATTGTTTATATCGATCAGCTCAAGGGTTTTATCAAGAGAGATGATCAGTGTCGTTAGGCTATTTGATTGCTCTATGATTCTTTTTAAAGGGCCTACGTAAATTGAACGCTTAGCCGATAAATAAACTAACGATTTGAAGATTGGAACTGCACTATTTTTTGTCAAAATAAATCCTCCTCAGTAATAAGTTCATTTTATTTCATGATGCTTTTGTATGGCGTTCGATACTGCGCACGCGTATTTGCTCTCGTTCATCAAAAAGCGCTGCTCTAAGAGTATCAACTTGACTATTAAGTTCGTCTCTTGTTAAACCTTGGCTGCTTAGAATATTAGAACGTTGAGCTAAATACGCAGAAACTCTAGCATTCCATTGAGCGCGCTGTTGGTCTAAATCATCGAAGCGTTGAACGGCTTCGTCGCCAAACATTTCTCGGCGCAATTCACGCACTTGTTGCTGGTCACCACCAGAGGCGAGTATTTTTTCGGTTCTTGCTGTTAATTCGTCTGTGATTTGAGTTTCTCGAATGCTTTTTCTAACGTCATCTGGCAACGTGCTTTGCAGTTCTTTTATTTTAGCGAGACGCTCAGTTTCAGACATTGCGGTATTCGATGTGACTAATAATCTTGAATAGGTATATTCGTCATAGCGTTGTTCGTCTTCATAGAATGTTTCATAAACTTCAAGGTCTAAGTATTGTGCTCGAAGAGCGTTTCTTTGATCTATCTGCGTGCGCAGAAAATTAAGATAGCCGCCATTGATTTTATCTTGCTGGCTCATTTTAGCCAGTTCGTTGCTCATGTCTTCTTCAAGATTTTTAAGTGAATATTTAAATTCTATGTATTGTGCAAGTATGGCTTTAGATTCACTTAAAGCAGGCTCTTGCAAGTGGTATGTTAAGTATTCGTTAATTCGTAAAAGGATAGTCTCAAGATTTTCTTCTGATATTGTTGAAAGGAAATAATCAAATAAATCTTTTATGTCGATGGATATTATTAAATGTCCGTCTGTATCGAGTTGAAGTGCATTATCGAGAGTTGTGCCTATTAGTGAATGAGGTAATGCTCCATATTGAGATTCATAACCTAGGATGTTTTGGGTGGTTTTTTTTGTTCTATTATTTTGCAAAGATTCGTTCGATATTAACGGCTTATTGTTCAGCATCGAAGCAGCGTGAGAAGTATCGTCAGTATTTGAAATACAATAATAAACGGCAGTACTGCATAGAATAGCAAGTGCTGAAAATGTAAATGAATGACGTATTGTTATTTTTTTTATATTCATCAGATAGCCTTAAAAGGCAGCATAAGTTTTTGCTATGCTGCCAGTACTCAAAAATATGTATCAACCGTTTTTATAAACCAGCGGATTTAAGTCTTTTAGCTTGGTTTTTGTACAGTGTTAGAGGGTCTGTTTCAAACAAATGGTGTATGCCAAAAACATGGTTAATAGCATCGACATGATTCATATTGTATGTGGTTCCAATAACGTCGCCCCAATGCTGATCACAACGTTCTACTAAGCCATCATTCTTGCCATTGATAACTCCGCCAGTGAATAATAAAAAGGCATCGGATATATCAAGTGCATTCGTCCATGAAGCGTCACCACCCCAAGAATAATAGCGAACGCCATTTACATTGGATGAGCCTTCACCGCATCTTGAGGTTGGTTTGCCATCAGGGAATGTGGCATTAAATGCGTTTGAGCGAGCTGTTGTCATAAAAAGGGCAGCATCCAATGCATTGCTTGCATATTCTGGATTGCCAGACAATGAATCAGTAATATTTCCCATTAAAGTTAAAGCGGTATCGATGAATTGCGCTGCGCCACCATCGACAGGAACAATACCAAAAGCAACATCAGCAACGTCTGACCCAAAATTTACCGCATTAACCGTTGATACTGATGCAACCAAATCTGGGCGAACCCCTGCAGCATAGCGAATCGTCGGGCCACCTAAGCTGTGGCCGATTAAATTAAATTTTTGAGCCCCTGTTGAGGCGCGTAAGTCTTCAAGTACACCTACTAGCTGCTCACCACGGTCATAAGCATCTTCCCATGCAGTGATATTAGGTGCGTATACTTTTGCGCCTTTGGCTTCTAGTGCATTACGAACACCATAAAAATAGTCGATACCAAAAATACGATTAAAGCCTGCAACACCATGAATTAAAACGATTGGGTATTTTGTATTGTATGCGTTGCAGTCAATCCAGCATCTTGCTTCTGCTTGCACACTAAATAGAGAAATGGCACATAGTAGGGCCCAAATTAGGTGGTTCTTAGATTTAGTTATCATATTTGCTACTCGTCTTTATTTTTATTGTGAGTCGTTTTAGCAAAGCAACTTAGGTTCATCGGGTTAATGAACCTAATAATCTATTCACTGAGCATCAATTAGATGATCAATCCATGTGAACTCGATGTTATTAAATGATATTTGGATTTAACCAGGGCCATTACAAGGAGTATTTTTCCAAAAGTTTGAGATTATTATTGTTAGTTTCTCAGCTTACTTTTTTGGTACATATGTACTTAATTTCTTTCTTTTTAATTTTTATTAAATGCATTTGTTATTATTTTTTAAATGCTAAAAAACGTATTTAATAAACCCATTTAGACTAACTTTGGACTCGTATAAAAGCTTGAAGGAAATGATGATGACGAGCCGATAAAACCGTGCACAGTTCTATTATCATCAATAAACATAGGAAATTACAGCGTCTAAATAAGCGTAAACAGTTAGCTGCGCGCCTAGTAGATGTTAATTGTTATGGCGTGTTATTAATTGTTACAATTTGTCCTGCTATGGGCAGGAGAGGCGCAAATTGTCTTTCCTTTGAAATCAGCCTATTAACGCTATATCTATGAGTTATACAGCAATCATTTACACAAAAATGTTAAGATTGGGCGCTATAGTATTTACAGCCTCGTTACTCAACCACAGGATTAATATGTTGTTACAGAAAATTCCTCCTTTTCTTCGTATTCTTACTGCGATGATTCTTGGACTAGGCATTGGCGCCTATACTTCAACGGTATTTATGGGGGTTGATGCGATTGCCAATGCGTTTGTTATGTTGCTACAAATGACAGCGTTACCCTATATCTCTTTATCGCTAATTGTTGGTATAGGAGGGTTATCGGCAACGGGGCTGAGCAGTACTTTTAAAAAGAGTCTCGTGATTTTATTGATATCGGTCGCGATGGTGCTGTTCTTCATATTTTTGTCGCCGATCGCTTTTCCTGATTGGACGACGGCAGAATTTTATAGCGCCGAAACAATCAAGGTCAGCACGGAGTTTGACCTGGTCAATTTGTTTATTCCTGCAAACCCATTTAATTCTTTTGCTGACGGGCTGATTCCTTCGGTTGTTACCTTTAGCATTTTTATGGGAATCGGCCTCATGAGTGTGCATAGGAAAAAACATGCATTATTGCTGTTAGGAAATCTGCAAACAGCGGTTGCGAATGTCAGTGTGATTGTTATGCGCTTCGCGCCTTTAGGTATCTTTTGTATTGGTTTACGTGCCGCTGCGACGGTTGATCCTTCTGATTTGGATGGTCTGCTTGTTTATATTGTGACGTCAGCGGTATTGGTCTTTCTGTTAACATTTGTTGTTCTTCCGACGATCGTATCGATTGTGACGCCTTTTGGCTATCGACAGATAATGAAAGCATCGCGTGAAGCGATGGTAACGGCTTTTGCAACAGGAAGTTTCTTTATTGTAATTCCGGTTATTGTTGAAAAAACCAAAATACTTATTGCCCAGTTGAATAGTGAAAATAGAGATATTGTTAAAGTCCCGAGTATTATCGTGCCTATTACTTTTAGCTTGCCGGTGGGAGGAAAGCTATTAGCTCTGTTATTTGCTTTGTTTGCTGCTTGGTTCTCCGGCGCTCATATATCACTCAGTGATTATGTCACGCTCATTGTTGCGGGTGTTCCGCAATTGTTTGGTACGAGCATCATTGCTGTTCCCAACTTGCTCGACTTATTTAATGTTTCAGGGACTATGTTTGATTTTTTCTTAGTCGCTGAAAACTTAATCGTGGGTCGCTTTGCTGCTTTGTTATCGGTTATTTTTGCCGTGTGTTTACCCCTTCTTATCGCAACAAGCATGATTAATAAGTTTACGTTCAAGTGGAAAAAATTCGGCCGCAATGTCTTAATCATTCCCGTAATTTGTATCGCTGCGTTTGTTTCGTTGAAGCATACTTTTCAGACCATTAGTCATCAGTATGAAGGGTATAGTAAATTTATTAATCGGGATTTTTTATTCGATGACATTCCGACCACCTATCTTGGTGAACCTAGTGCTGATAGCCGTATTATTCAACCGTTTAGTGGCGTACTGGAAAGAGTAAAACAAAGAGGCTTGTTGAGAGTCGGATATTTTAGAGACGATTTGCCTTATTCGTTTAATAATCGTGATGGCAAATTGGTTGGTTTCGATATTGAAATCATGAATCAATTAGCTGGTGATCTTGGTGTGGCGATTGAGTTTGTTAGAATTTTCCGCAAAGAAGCCGCTCCGTTACTGGCATCTGGGTATTTAGACATCACGACAGGAATTCCTGTGATTCCAGATAATATGAAAGAATTTTCACTTTCTCTACCCTATAGCAGCCAGCACATTGCGTTTGTTGTGAAGGATGATCGTAGAGCAGAATTTATTACCTGGGAGCAGATTGTCAGTCGTAAAGATTTAATTATTGGTATTCCAGAAAAGTTTTTCTACGAGAAGGCAATTGCTAAAAACTTCACAAACGGTAAGGCCTGGAAAATATCCACACCAAGACTGTTTTTTAAAGATGAATATAAGCACATAGATGCAATGTTATTTGGCGCTCCTACTGCTTCTGCTTGGACCTTGCTGAATCCAAATTATACGGTAGTGACACCGAAGCCATTGATACCTGCATTAACCATGGCATTTCCAATTAACAAAAATGATTTGTCTTTTGAATTGTTTATGAGAAATTGGATCAAAATGAAGCAAAAAGATAAGACGCTTAAGACACTGTTTCGCTATTGGATTGAAGGTAAAAAACAACCTAATACAGAGTAATATCTGCATTAGGTTAAAATAACATCTTATTGCGGCATTTCGCTCGCCTGATTCTTTCTTCTGGCGAGCAGCGTTAACATTAATGTTGCTCCTAAACCCGCGGTCCCTAATACCATTGCCATGATCATAATTTGATAGCGCACGGCAATTAATGGTGAAACGCCTGATAGAATTTGCCCTGTCATCATGCCTGGCAGGGCAACAAGCCCGACGGCTAATAAACTATTAATTTGTGGAATCATCGCGGCATGAAAAGCCGTTAAGCGAGCCTCTTTAATCGATTGGCCTCTGGCCAATTCACTATGATAACGCTCTGCTGAAAGACTAATAGCATTCATGGTATTTGCGAAATACATGCCCGCGAGTGGAATTAATAATTGGGGTTGAAACCAGCTATCAGCTTTTAAAACTAAAAGCAGTGTGATGGCCAAATGCAATGTTACAGAGCAGGCCAGTGCAATAATCGCAGCAGATAAATAGCCTTTGTGATGACGAACTGGGCGGGTAGCAATCCATGCGGCGACTAACAACATGATGCTAACAATACCTGTGCTAATCCAAGGCGACGGGGTTTCAAAAATACTTACCAGCACATAGCCTACGGCAACCAGTTGTACCGCCATGCGTAGTACCGCAATGATGATCTCACTAGGCTTGCCTTGCCAAGTGATATAAACACTGCAAACCAAAACAATAGGCACTAAGCACCATAAAAGATCCATCCAACTTATTGTTGTCATTGAAGCCCCTCTTAATTATTCTTGGATACTAATGCTTCACCACCATGCCAGCGTATTGTCAGCAATTACAAATTTGATGAAATTGAATGGTATTACCTTTTATAAATAGCCTTCATGTTCAAAGACGGTTCGTAAGCTTTCAACAGGCATGCAACCAGATTCTAAATATACTTTATGAAAGGCTTGGTCGAGCGCTAAAGCATCAAGATCCTTTTTATTGGCAGCTTGAATATCTTGCTTCAACTGCCAAACTAGGCGGTTGCCTGTGAGGTAGCTAAGCGGATAGCTTTGTTCAGTGCTATACCAGTTAAGTTCGGCTTGTACACGGCCGTCGGTAAACCCCGTGGCTTTTTTTAATAGTTTCGCGGCATTATCAAATACGTCGACGCTATATCCATTCTGTTCAAAACCAAGATCTAAGCCAACGTTTAAATAATCGCGCTCACCCGTCATAAAATATAAATCGATACCGACACGAGCCACCAGACGCGACATTTCTCGTTTGGCGATAAAGCGAACTTCGTCGACTAGATCATCATTGATATAACCGACGTCCAGCATGTAATCTTCTAGCATGGTCGTCCAGCCTTCTGCGTGTTCATTGGCCGAAAAGATGCGACGAATAAAAGAAGGGTGCTGAGCCGCCGTAGCAAATTGCAGATGATGGCCTGGAATACCTTCATGAATCATCATCACAGGAATACCCAGTTCGGTATGTTCTGCTAATTGATCTTCTTTTAGTGTTAGATATACCAAGCTGGTTTTTTTACCAGGGCGCAATGCTAAAGGTGGCCACATTGCGCCAGCAGGAATAACAGGTTCTAAGAAGCTAGGCGTTTGTAAAAGGCGAATTTCTTGCTGGCTGGGTATTGCAAATAAATGACGTTGTTCGATGAAATCGTTAATCGATTGAATCTGTGCAGAGTAATAATTCAATATCGAATCTAGCTTGTCATCTTTGATTTTTGCGGCGAATTTCTCATTCAAAAATTCATGCAATTCTTCATCGCTGGTCATTGAATCCAAAGCATATTTTTTACATAAACGTGTATTTAAACTGACTAATAATGCTTGAGTTTCAGCCATAAAATCACGAGCCATTTGGATAAGTTCGGCCGGTGATTGTTTGATATTACGTAAGGCTAATAATTCAATAACCTTGTCTTCACCAATGCTGAAATCAGTTAAGCATGTTCGTGACTTAAGATCCTTTAGGTAAACTGTTAAAGCCGTATTACAGTCTGTAATAGCTTGTGCTAGCAGGTCTTTTTTTGAATAACTATTGTCTTCTGCCCAGGCATAAATCGTCGCAAATAGATCAGGCAAGCCCTCTCCTTGTTCAACTTCTATATCACGCCAGCGTTGAATAGGCTGACTGATAACGTTTGCTTCGATTTCTAGATAAGCCGGAGCTTGCTGTAAGCGTGATAGGATGTTATCTAAGCGTGCTTCTGCGGTTCTCTCGTCGTTGACGAAAAGTTGAAAAATGCCTTCGCTGATGCCATCGATGCCGCCTGGCTGACGACATCGCTGTGGTTCGCCATCCTGTTCTAGCTCGGCAAAAAATATTTTTTGTTTCAGGTATCGGATCATCAGATCAATATCGAGCTGCTGGTCAAAATCTTCTACATGGCAGCTTTCAATATTTGCTAATAAGGTTTTTGCTTGTGCCGTAGTTGCATATAGGTGGTTTAGGCTAGGGTCAGAGAGTATATCAAGGTGGCTTGTATCCCCTAAGCCCATGCTGGCATCAGCATCAGATAAAACGAATTGTTTGAAGTCTTTGCTTATAGAAAAAATGTCGGGCATGTAGGCTCAGTATTATTTGTAATTATGTACGGCTAAATCCAATTGGCAAATCTTGTCGATCGGCATAGGTTTGAAAAAATAGAATCCTTGAATCATATCGACGTGTAAATTACCGAGGTAATCTAGCTGATTCGCTTCTTCTACACCTTCGGCGACAATGATTAATCCTAACTTATGTGCCAGTGAAATAATATGCTCAACAACGAATCCTGAGCGGATATCTTGTGGAATCTTTTTAACGAATGAATAATCAAGCTTAATTACATTAACCGGCAAGTTTTGAATGTAAGAAAGTGATGAGTAGCCGGTGCCAAAATCATCCAAGGCTACATGAAACCCTGATTGCTGCAATTGATTGCTGATATCAATGGCTAAATCCAGATCTTCAAGCATTGAGCTTTCGGTCAGTTCAAATTCGATACTTTCAGGGGCGACAGAGAATTTCTGGCAACTTGATAATAAGTCAGGCACTAAAGACGCTTGATTAAACAAAATAGACGACAAATTGATCGATAGCCTAAACCCGGTATTTTTCTTGAAATAACTTATCAGGGTATTGGCATCGGCTAAAATGGTATTAATAACCGCGATTTCTAACTGCATCATCGCATTTGGGTTGAGCTCTACAACGGGTAAAAATTTTCCGGGCTGTAAGATGCCTTTCTCTGGATGATTCCAGCGAACCAGCGCTTCCAATCCTTGAATTTCACCACTTATATAATTTACTTTGGGTTGGTAATAGGCAATAAATTCTTGTTTGCTAATGCCTTCAATTACTTCTGCAATTAAGGCTTCATTGCGACTGGCTTTTTCTAGGATTAACAAATTGAACGAAGACAGTGTTGATGACAGCGTCTCTTTTGAGTGTTGGAGTGTTAATTCAGCTCTTGTCGTGAGGGTTGAGTTGTCTAGGCTAAAATCAAGATTGACCGCACCCGCACGAAGTACGATGGCGTTATTGGCTTGGGTGACGATGCCCATTAATGGGTTTATCTTTTCTTCTAAATCCTTAAAGCTGTCTGCGCAGACAGTAATAGCAAACTTTCCGGCATAAAGGCTGTAAGTATGGCTATGTTTTAATGCATTTTTTGCTAATACATTAGCCACTTGCTGTATTAATAAATCGGCTTTTTGTAATCCTTGATCTCTATTTATTTTTTGTAGCCCTGCGATATCAATTAATACAAGGTATAAGCCTCTTCTTTTCTCTATTCGATACCTCTCAATATTCAGCATCATTGATGAGCGGTTTCTGAGACCCGTTAAGGAGTCTTTAAACGTTGCTTTTTCTAGTCTTCCGATGGCGTTCTTTAATTTGTTTTTTAGAGCTCTATTCCAAGCATACATGGCAGAAATGATCAGCAAAGCTGAAACTAATAGAATGAGTAGGTAGTTAATCCAGCTTCGGTCGTGATGAAATTCATGATAGATAGAGCGAGGGGTAAAAACGGCCTGCCCACCAGTCACGGCATTGAATGTATCTAGCATAGCAACCCAGCGGACAGGGCTCGAGGTACCTAGTGGGACGGTATTGGTAGCAATTAAGTCAGCCGTAATACGCGCTTCATATTGTTGGTGACTTAAGTTATATGGATGAGGATTCTTGGTTGGCAGACTTAGTGCGTATTCGATGATTTCGTCTGGATTTTCTAAGGCGTAATTCCAACCTCGAATGACGGCTCGGCGAATGGCTGCGACACGCTCAGGATGGTTATCTAACTCAGACTGTGTTGTTGCAAAATTATCCCCGTAGAAATTAATACCATAATCTTGAGGCCGGAAAAGATCGACTTCGTATCCTGCTTGTAATAGTTGGTAAGGCTCGTTGCTGATATAGCCGTACATAGCATATACCGAGCCGTCGATAAGTTTATTTATTTCTCCATCATAGCTGGCTACTTGGTAATCATCCGCACTGATGCCGTTTTTTAATAACATAGCTTCAACTTGGCCAGAAATATTGTTATTCGCTAACATAAGGCGTTTATCTTTTAACGCACTGAGAGACTCTACCTTGTTTGATTTTAGAGTCATTAATACTTCGGGAGCATGCTGAAAAATAGAAGCAACAATGACAATAGGCGAGCCCATTGCTAAAGAAATAAGAGCTTCGCTGCCCAAAACGCCGTATTGGCTAGAACCATTGATAATTTGGTGGAGATGGTTGGTATTCGGGCCACCTTCAACCAAGGTGACGTTATAGCCTTCCTCGGCAAAGTAGCCCTGCTGCTGAGCGGCATAATAACCAGCGAACTGGAATTTATGATACCACTTCAAGTGAATAGAGATATCTTCGGCGGCTACCCAAGAAGAACATAAGAGCAGTAGTAATAACCGACTGAACAATTTTAGCTGGATCACTTAATGGCCAATAAAATAAAGTAGATAGTTATTAAAGATAGCACATAGAAAATATTTCGAAGGATTGAGAGGGACTTTTTAAGTCCTTCTCCGCCGCAGGGTGAGTAATTGTTAGGATGATCTATTATCCAGCAATAAAGCATTAGCTTAGAAGGGTAATACCTTCTATTTCGATCACTGAATGAGCGTCTGCGCGTTCAATTATCTTTACTAATACGGATTGAATTGCTTCGTCTTCACGAGCATCGATTTTGCTGACAATTTTTTGCTGTTGTGGCTCGCTGCCTTCTTCTAATATGAAGGTAACGACAACTTCGGAAGCAGATTCTGTAGTATCACCAAAGTATTCTAAAGAAATTTTAGGGTACCCTTTGTTTTCTTTTTTAACGAGCTTGGCAATACGTTTTTTCGCTTTATCGATATTCATAATTACATCCTTATCAAAGTAGACAACGTGTTATTTGTTTGAAGCAACAACTTCGTCGAGTGTCAGTCCTGTCAAATCATGAATAGTTCGCCATAAATAATAAAAAATGCCGATCATCATGATCATTGATGGTAGTGCGATCATTGGATAGCTGTAGAGCGTTAGCTGCCCAAGCTCTTCGTTGAATGCTGGTGTGCCTGCTGGGCTGGTGACTAGCCATTTGGCGAGTATGTAATTCATGGTTGCTGAAAAGGCGAATGAGCCTGCAATGAGGTAAGTCGCTTTTACTAGGCGCTTTTCAAAGGCGCTAGTGCTGTTATGTTCTTCTAGCTTTTGCTTTATCTTTTCGACATCCATAACTTCAGGGTTTAATAGTAAGGCTTTTACGAGAGGATAAGGTGTGAATGTGGAAATTAATACAGCAATACCAATGATTGAAGGAATCGCCGCTTCTTTAATCGCTAGCCATTTTGTATCGAGTTCGAATAAACCAATCCCCCCCGTTAACATAACACTGACTAAACCGAGTAACGCGATAAAATTAAATTTTCGATAGGTGATTAACTCAAATAATCCCCAAGCAAGAGGAAAGGCCAGCGCTGCGACGAGCGCGCCAGTGGTGCCTAAATCATTTTCACCACTCAACTTCATTAGAATAAAAGACGGCAAGATAATGCTGACGAGTAGGTCAATCATCGGGCGAGGTTTGTGTGTACGTGATTTATTCATGTTTTTAGTCTTGTGATCTAAAGTGAGTTCGAAAGGTTATAGCGAATTCTACTGAATAAAACAACAGGTTAGAACATTGTGGATATTGCTAGAAGCGTGATATTAAAAGTGACGCATAAAAAAAGCCGAAAGATTCACTCGATATAGAGTGAATCTTTCGGCTTTTTAGCAACGATTATTTAAAAACGTTAGCGATTACTTGTTTTCGTTTTCCGTGAACAAGCTGCCAGATACTGGGGTAACTTCAGCCGCGACAGGAGTCGCTGATGCTGTTGTTGCTTCTGCAGCTGAGTGAATGGCACCCGCTAGAGATTGTACAGGCTTAGCCGCAGCAACAGGTGCTTTCTTAGCAGCAGGTGCTTTCTTAGCAACAGGCGCTTTCTTAGCAACAGGTGCTTTCTTAGCAGCAGGTGCTTTCTTAGCAACAGGCGCTTTCTTAGCAACAGGTGCTTTCTTAGCAACAGGCGCTTTCTTAGCAGCAGGTGCTTTCTTAGCAGCAGGTGCTTTCTTAGTCGCGGCTTTTTTAGCTTTAGCGGCTTCTTTCTTTGCAGCTAAGGCGGCTTTTTGTTTAGCGGCTGTTGCAGCTTTTTTAGCTTTAGCAGCGGCTTTCTTAGCTTTAGCCGCTTCTTTTTGCTTAGCAAGTGTTGCTGCTTTTTTAGCTTTAGCAGCGGCTTTCTTCGCCGCTAAAACTTCTTTTTTCTTGGCAGCAGCGGCGGCTTTTTTATCAGCCACGGCTTGTTTTTTAGCAGCGATGGCGGCCGCTTTTTGTTGTTCTTTTTCTACAGCCGCGGCCGCTTTAGCAATTTTTGCAGCAGCAACTGCATCGGCTTTAGCTGTTGTCGCGGTTACTTTAGCAGTAGTAACGGCTTCTTTCGCATCGTTAGCCGCTTGTTTAGCAACTTCAACTTTTGCTTTAGCAGCTTCTAAAGCTTTTACAGTAATAGCCGATTTTTTAGCTTTAACTTTATCAGCGGCTTTCTTTTTAGCGGCATTTGCTTTAGTTAAAGCAGCGGTTGCTTTAGTTTGTGCAGTTTTAGCTTTTGCTAATGCTTTGTCGGCATCAGTACTCATTTTTTGACGCGCTTTTTCCAGTTTAGCTTCTAGTGCAGCAATTTCGTTCTGCAGCAATTCAACTGGATTTAATACAACTTTAGGAGCTGGAGCTTTTTTAACAGCAGCCTTTTTAACGGGTGCTTTTTTAGCTACGGTTTTCTTAGCAGCAATTTTCTTTACTGCAGGCTTTTTAGCTGTGGTTTTGCGAGCGGCCATGGGTGTTCCTCGAGGACTGACATAAAATAGACTGCGTAATTATACTTAGAAGCACATTACTATTCATTAATTTTAGGTGAGAAATAGAATATAAATTACTTTTTAGGCAAAAAAAATTTTATTTTTTCTGTTTTGAGCGGATTTGTTGCTCAATCCATTCTAGCATTGGTTTCCATTCGAGTTTGTCTTTAACATCTCTCTGGCTAAAGTCAGCCAATCCTAGTCCGTGTTCAGAAGCTCTTACGTAGTTTTGCGTATCTCTAAAAGAGGTAATAAAAGGAATGTTAAGACTATTAAGGAAGCGCTCAAGTTTTTGATAGACAAGGGTATTTTTTTTCACGCGATTGGCAACAACGGCAATGGGTTTTTTGTTTGCACGGAATGCTTGGCTTAATAATACATCACGAATAAAACCCGTTGCGGCTCGAATATCAATTGCCGAAGGAATTACAGGAATCACAATCAAGTCGGAGGCTTTGATCATATCCGACAAAATATGCCCACTTAACCCAGCTGGCGTATCCAATACAATTCGTGACGTATTTGATGGAACTCGCAAAGTATAGCTACGGGTCGAATTTGGATTATGACTTTGATAGGCCGCTACGCCAATAATTTTTGCTAAGTGAGGATCTCGAGCAGATAGCCAGTCGATACTTGATCCTTGTGGGTCGTAATCAATGATTGCTGTTGCTTCTCCTTGAGTAGAGAAGTAACTGGCGATATTGGTTGCCATGGTTGTTTTCCCGCAGCCTCCTTTTGCGTTAGCAACAAGCACGCGAATAGGCTGCATTTGGCTAACAATTCGAGCATTAGGCTGATGCGTAACTTCCTGCTTGTGACTCACGATGCTATCGTCCATTAAACTATTAACCAATCTCTGTTTCTTCTTTAGATTAAGCATAGGCTATAATGACCTGAGTTTGTAATACAAAAGGAAATCATGGATGAAGCGCCCTATTTTTATAATGTTGGTTTTAGTTGCGATTGCGTTTGCGGGACCTATGCTGATGAAAAAGCCAGACGGGACTCCTTTTTTAGCGTCACCGTTAGATATTTTTTCGGCTGACTCAACAGACACGAGTAGCCCATCGAATGTGAACAGTAGTCAGTCGTTTTATAAGTGGCAGAGTGAGGATGGCACTTGGCATTATTCTGATCAACCTCAAGAAGGCCAGAACATCGAAACGGTCACCGTCAATACGAATACCAATTTGATTCAGGGATTGCGTATTGAAAAAGAGACCGAAGAAACGAAGCCAAGTAAGAAGGTTGAAGCAAAGCAAAAAACAGATTCGTTTCCTCTTCCAATGACCGTTCCTTTAGATAAAGTCTCAGAAATGCTGGAAGATGCTAATAATTTGCAGCAAGTTATGGATGATAGGAAAAAGGCAATAGACCGCACTATTCGAAATCGTTGATTCGATTAAGTCTGAAGGTGAAATTTGAATAGCGGCGAATTATTTAAGACGAAAAATTCGCCCATTCGAGCCGCTCGCGACATAGCCTTCTTTAGCAAAGGCAACATCCTCAATCAGTACTGCACTGCTTATCCATTCATTTCTAGGAATGGCCTGCCAAGTTTTTTTAAGAACAGCGCTTTCACTTTGCCATAGTTGGATTTTACCCGAACTGGTTCCGGTTAATAGCATTGAGCCATTTTCGCTAAAACGTGCACTGCTGTAAAAACCGCTTTTAATCGGAAACTCTTTGATAACTTCGCCAGTATCGCTGTTCCATATCCGCCCTGGGTCGCCTAAAGCCGAGGTGAAAACAAAGCGCCCATCAGGAGAAATTTCAGCACGACGCACTTGATTATTATGTTCTAAGCGTTGTAATTCTTGTCCGTTGCTTAAGTCCCATATTCGAGCGGTCAAATCATCACTGGCGCTGGCCGCCAGTTTGCCTTGTTGATCAATGCTGACGTCAGAAACAATTCCGTCGTGCCTTAATATGCGTTTTATGCCACCATTTTTAATATCAAATAACGTCGCAGTATAGTCGGCCATTGCAAGTAAGGCATATTGGCCATTAGCATTTAAACTGATGTCGTGAATATCTCCTGGTGCTGTCCATAGCCAAATAGCTTCACCTGTTTTTGTTTCCCATAATGCGATGCTGCGATTATCGGTAGTCGCCACAAAATCCCCTTCGGGTGAGAAGTCACAGCTGACGATATTGCTATTTTTTTCTGCTTGGTGATTCCAATTATAAAGGCGATCCAAAGGTTGCAAGCGCCACAGGCTGCCACCGTGATGTATTGAACCAGCAAAGGCATAGCTTGCGTTATGGTTGATGCAAAGGGAATAAGCGCCTTGGCTAGTGAGGTCGTCAAAGCTTTCGGGTTTTTTGCTGCTATCACATGCGGTAAGTAATAGGCTGCTGCAGATTATTGAAGATACTATTAGTTGTAGTGGTGCTGACTTCATAGCCATCCCTGAAAAATGGTCGTGTATGAAGTCAGTTTAGTTCAAATCTAGGCGCTGGCTAATGGTATTTTGTCATTAGCTTACGACAAGGCCTCGATGAACGTTATGCAATTTTTCAATCAGTTGATCTTCAAGGTCGAAGCGTTCACTGAGCATTTCACCAAGGTCTGATAAGTCTTTGCTTAGATCAGTAATTTTTTCTAGGCAATGTTCTGCTGTGTCATATTTATCATTGAAGTCGACACATTGCTGAGTCATTTCTTCTAATACTGGGTAAGCTCGATTCGCAAGTTCAATTCCACCATCATCGAACTGCTTGGCTTCTTCCAATAACTGCTGATAAATTTCGAAATGGCCAGCAGAGCAATAGTCCATCAGTATCTGGCAAAAGGCTTGGATTTTAATCGATACAGGCGTCTCTCGTGGTGAGAAAGGCTTTAAGGTATTAATACCGCAGAAAAGTACAATAACGTCTTGGCGTTCATTCAGCCAGCCGTCAATGAGTTTATGTACTCCACCCCAACGTTCTTGTGCTGTTTTGCAACCTTCTAACATACCCCAATTCCTTATTCTTCTTGATTCTGATAACCCCAATATAGTCAGGCTAGTCGTCTAGTTGCAAGCAAGTTTTTTCTTTTTTTTGCTTGCAAACTGACATATTTATGCATGATGGGCTGATAGCAAGGCTGGGCCATGTATTGGCTCAGCCAATTTCCTGAGTCATTAAAAAATCGACTTATGAGCGTGCTTTTAACGCGGTGTAAATGCCATAAGTTGACGCAAGTGCAAAACCGATAAAGAAAACAAGCAGCCAACCAGGCATTGATAGTCCTGCGAAACTCCAAGATACATCAGCACAGTTACCATTGCCGCGTAATAATACGGTAATGATTTCCATCATAGGAAAAGCATCCAGCATGTATTCTAAGCTTGGGCCACAAGAAGGCACCTGATCTGCTGGCAGATTTTGCAGCCAGTTGTGATGGTGGGCTAAATAGATTCCGAAGAAAGAAGAGAGCAGGGTATAAATAGAAACAATGAGCAATCCGATGGGTTTTTCAATAACAAAAAATCCCGCCAAACAGCCTATCGCAACCATTAATGTTGCTACGCGTTGCATGATACACAAAGGGCAGGGATCCATTTCTAAGGCAAATTGAAAGTAATAGGCGCTTGCCAATAGCGCGATACAGGTTATGAAGCCGATTAGGCAAAGCATTTTAAGGTTAATGCGCATTCTTTGTCCTTTCTTCTTTCTGATTGTTAATACTGTTCTATTCTATAAATATCGAATATTTTTAGATATCAAATGATGCCTAATTAGAGCTAGGAGTATGCAATATGTTCAAATTTCTTCTGCCGTTGGCAGGATTAATCGTTTTTTCTTTTACCAACGTCACTCACGCAGCGGAAGTTAGTGAAATTAAGTATATCCATTTAACACCTGCTTTTGTGGTTAATTATGGCAATACAGGAAGAATGAAATATTTACGCACCGAAATTGCACTGAAAGTAAACGGTGCTTCAGCGGCGGGTGCTGTTACTAGTCATCGTCCTTATATTAGAAATAATCTCGTATTTCTGTTAACGGCTCAAGATGGTGATATCGTAAATTCGAGCGCAGGGCGAGAAACTTTACGAAAAGTTGCATTGGATGAAGTCAGAGCGTTAATGACAGAGCTAGAAGGTGAACCGATGGTTGATGATCTTTATTTTGAAAACTTTGTCGTGCAAAATTAATAGACAGCCTACCGTCATGTATTTTTATATTTTAGAAACCAAAAGGGCTATCAATCGATAGCCCTTTTGGTTGTTACTCAGCGTATATTGTTAAGGACTTAACGCGTAAGATATTGCTTCAAGAAACTTGGAAAATCAATTTGATCTCCTGCTTCAATTTCAGCTTGTTGCAATAAACTCTGCTGTGCTTGTTGCTGCATTTCTTTATTCAAAATATCATCGAGAGGTTGTTGAAATTCAGCCGCTCGCTCTTTCGCTAACGCTAGGGTGAGTTGAGAGAACTCTAAATCTTCTTCTTTCATTCTTGATAGGTATTGTGCGGAAGGCGTAAGTGAATCGTCATCCAGTTTCGCTTGTTGCTTTGCTAATGCATCAGTATATTGGCGATTGCCAGCCGCTTCATCCATAGACGTTGCTAAGGTTGCTAGTTCGGCTAGTAGATCATTACCCCATTGACGTAACCCGATTTTTTTACCCTGTTTATTCAGCGTTAACTCAGGATCACGGCCACACATTACTGCGTTGTGCTGATTTTCTTTAATGGCTTTGAATTCTTCGTTATCAATTTTTGGACTATCGATAAATAAACAATGGGTTAAGAATAAATCTAAGAAATGGATGTGGGTTTCATCCATGCCGAGCGTTAAAAAGGGATTAATATCAGTGCAGCGTACTTCGATGTATTCCACCCCGTGATTAGCCAAAGCTTGTAATGGCTTTTCATCACCATTGCCAATGCGCTTAGGGCGAATGTCGCTGTAATACTCGTTTTCAATCTGCAGTAAGCTGGTATTGAGCTGCTTATATTGGCCGCCTTCTTCTTGCATACCAATTTCTTCGTAGGCCGCTACTGGCTGAGTAATGGCTTCTGATAGCGTTTCTACATAATTCTCAATGCTGTTATAGCAGACAATGAGTTCAGCTTGGGCATTGTTTTGATAGCCAAGGTCACTCATGCGTAAAGAGGTCGCATAAGGAAGGTAAAGAGTATGCTCTTTGAACGTTTCTAGGTCGTGCTGCTCTCCTTCTAAGAAAGAGCCGCAGATCGCTGGTGAAGCGCCAAACAAATAGTGTAATAACCAAGAATTACGGCGAAAGTTGCGAATAAGGCCAAAGTATTTTGCTGAAATAAAATCTTTTAACTGATCATCATTAGCGTGCGCAGTGTGTTCTTGTTGATACAGCAGTGGCCACAGCTCTTTAGGCATAGAGAAGTTGTAGTGAATGCCGGCAATGGCTTGCATGGTTCGGCCATAGCGGTGCCATAAACCATGACGGTAAGCATGCTTTAATTGGCCAATATTAGAATAGCCATATTGGGCAATCGGAATGTTCATCTCGCCATCAATGATGCACGGCATAGAAGCAGGCCAAATCAATTCATTACCCATGTTTTGATAAGTGTATTGATGCAAGTTGTGCATAAAGCCAAGGGTATCTTTGGCATTATCAAAAACAGGTGTGATGAACTCAAGTAAAGATTCTGAGTAATCGGTGGTAATGCTTGGATGAGTTAAAGCAGAGCCCAAAGCTTGTGGATGTGGGCTTTGGCTTAAATGGCCATCAGGCTCGCAACGCAACCCTTCTTTTTCAATACCACGCTGAATTCGGCCCAATAATGATAATTGGTTCTGACTACGAAGTGACGATAATAGATTGCTATAAATTGGATTAGCCAAAGAGTGCCTCAATGTTTGAGCCGTAAAGTTGATTGCATTATAAGGCAATGATAAGAATACGGTAAGTACGGTATGTGGTAATCACTGTGCCATGGACAAGGTAAATGGGGAGATAATCCATACCACAGTGATTAATTGTAAGCTCAGGGTTTATTTTTTCTTATTAAAAGCCGCGGCTAAAGCATTGGCCATCGCACCTTGAGCTTGGTTTTGGCCGCCGCCTTTATTGCTGCCACCATTGGAAGCGCCAGGGCCAAAGCTGGTTTTGGTTGTTTGATTGCGGTTGTTGCGATTCTGACGTTCTCCAGGTGTTTTTGCATTAGCCTGTTCATTTGCATCGTCGGACATACGCATTGAAAGAGCAATTCGCTTACGCGCAGCATCAACTTCCATCACTTTTACTTTCACAATGTCGCCGGCTTTAACGACTTCGCGAGGGTCTTTAATAAAGGTATCTGACATCGCGGATATATGAACCAAACCATCTTGGTGAACGCCAACATCAACGAAGGCGCCGAAGTTAGTTACGTTGGTAATAACGCCTTCCAATACCATGTTTAAACGCAAGTCTTTGATTTCTTCTACGCCGTCTAAGAAGGTCGCGAATTTGAATTCAGGGCGAGGATCACGGCCCGGTTTTTCTAATTCAGTCAGAATGTCTTTGATGGTAATTTCACCCACCGACTCGGTTGCATATTGAGCGGCGTTAACCGCTTTCAAGAAAGAACCATCACCGATCAGGCTCTTAATATCACGGGCTGATTGCTTAGCAATTTCTTTTACGACGCCATACGCTTCAGGGTGAACGGAGCTGGCATCGAGTGGGTTTTCAGCATTATGAATGCGTAAAAAACCTGCCGCTTGTTCGAAAGTTTTCTCCCCTAAACGTGGTACTTTTTTTAATTCTTTACGCGAAGCAAACGCACCGTGTTCATCGCGATAATTGACGATGTTATTGGCGATCGTTGTATTCAAGCCCGATACGCGGGTCAATAAAGGAACGGAAGCCATGTTCAAGTCCACACCGACTGAGTTTACACAGTCTTCTACCGTGGCATCCAAGGCACGTGCTAATTGGTTTTGGTTTACGTCGTGCTGATATTGGCCTACACCGATCGATTTAGGTTCAATTTTCACTAGCTCAGCCAAAGGATCTTGTAAGCGACGAGCAATCGAAACCGCTCCACGAATGGTTACGTCTAAATTTGGGAATTCTTTTGCTGCGAGTTCGGAAGCCGAGTAAATAGAAGCGCCGGCTTCGTTCACCATTATTTTCTGAACTTTTTTCAATGCTGGGTTTGATTTGATCATATCGCCGACAAACTTATCGGTTTCGCGACTCCCCGTACCATTACCAATCGAGATCAATTCAACGTTGTGTTTAAGAATTAACGCGGTAATGATTTTGGCAGAATCCGCTAAACGATTTTGCGGTGGTGTTGGGTAAATTGTATCGTGATCGATGACTTTACCAGTGGCATCAACAACCGCGACTTTTACCCCAGTACGTAAACCCGGATCCAAACCGATAGTAGCTTTTGCACCTGCAGGCGCGGCTAAGATAAGATCTTTTAGGTTTTGGCCAAATACTTTTATCGCTTCTTCTTCTGAGGCTTCACGCAAGTTCGTCATTAGCTCAGTTTCTAGGTGAGTTAATAACTTAATGCGCCAGGTCCAGCGAACAACTTCGTGCAACCAACGATCGGCAGGGCGAGCTTCGTTCTTCAAACTGAAATGATCAGCAATCATGGCTTCGCATGGAGAAGGTGTCAGTTTGTCTGAAGGATCGCCAGTCACAATACTGAAACTTAAAACCCCTTCGTTACGGCCACGTAGAATGGCCAAAGCACGATGGCTTGGCACACTTTTTAGCGGCTCGTCGTGTTCAAAATAGTCGCTGAATTTAGCCCCTTCTTGTTCTTTACCAGGCACTAAACGAACAGACAGCATGCCTTCTTGTTTAAGGAAGTTACGTACCTTGTTGATTAGATTGGCGTCTTCGGCAAAACGCTCCATTAGAATGTACTTAGCGCCATCGAGTGCGGCTTTAGTATCAGCGATGCCATTTTCTTTACCCGTTGCCGAGTCGATAAAATTTGCGGCGGCTGTTTCTGGTGTTTGGCTTGGGTCTTCTAATAATGAGTTGGCTAGAGGCTCAAGACCTGCTTCAATCGCAATCGCACCTTTAGTGCGGCGCTTCTGTTTGTAAGGTAAATACAAGTCTTCTAGGCGTGTTTTGGTATCGGCATTAAGGATATCGCGCTTCAACTCGGCGGTTAACTTACCTTGCTCTTCGATGCTTTTTATTATTGTTCCGCGGCGATCTTCCATTTCTCGAAGATAACGCAGGCGCTCTTCTAAATTACGCAGTTGGGTATCATCTAATGCGCCAGTGATTTCTTTACGGTAGCGGGAAATAAACGGAACGGTGGCGCCTTCATCTAATAGAGCAACAGAGGCTTGTACTTGTTGCGGGCGAATATTCAGTTCTTCTGCGATACGGGTGAAAATGGTATCCATAACTACTCTCTGTAACGATGATGTTGAGTGATCAATTCTTGATAAGGTATTGAAAAATCGATAATTATTTACCTTGAGTATACTGACCCTAAAGGTGTTATTCGAGGATAAAAAGTGAATTTCTTAGTGCTTATTGATATAGAAGTTAAAGCTTTTAGTTTTGGCTGTTTAAACTGTGAACTAACTCTCATGACTTTGCCTTAAATTGTCCTTATTTCTTCATAATCTACTCGCTGATTTTAAATGCTGTACTAATGTTAATTAAACATAAGGTGATTAATTAATCGCCTTAACCCTAAACATTTTGTAGGTATTTAAATGACCTTAACATTCACTTCTGATGACATTCCTGAAGGTTTAAAGCGCAAGCGCATTCTTATGGTGACCAATACGCCATCGTTACGTGCGTTACATGCGTCTTTTTTACGTAGCCAAGGATTTGAGTATGTATTTGAAGCGGGCAGCGGTTTACAGGCATTGGATATCTTGCGGGTTCAGCCAATAGATTTGATTATTGCGGACTGGCAGCTAGATGAAATGTCGGGTTTTAATTTACTCCATACTGCGCGTGGAAGTGTTGCTTTAGCTGATGTCCCTTTTGTTATGCTAACAACAAAAAGAGATATGCATCGTATCCAGCCTTCACTTGAAATTGGAGGAGCAGACTATTTAATTAAACCGTTTAAAACGGCTCAGTTAGGTATGAAAATAGTGATGACGTTAGCGACGTCTGATTATCAAGCGCCAAAAGCAATCCGTGAAGAATTGCAGATAAGATTCACCCCAGATATTCCTCTACTAACCGAAGAGGTTAATTTGATGCAAGCTGCTAAGCGAGTGCAAAGCTAGTCGTTGATATTACAGACAAAAAAAAGCCCTTTTAAATACATTTAAAAGGGCTTTTTTGCCATTTATTCAATGGCTTGGCAGCATCTAATACTTACTTAGTTTTAGGACCCGCCGCTAAGATAGCGTCAGATACGTCAAACTTAGTGAAGTTTTTAGTGAACTGGTTTGCCAATACTTCAGCCGCTTCAGCCCAATCAGCTTCGTTAGCCCATGCTTTTGTTGGGTTAAGTAGCTTAGCATCAACACCGTCAAGGCTCTTAGGAACTTCTAGGCCAAACAACGGTAGAGTTTCAGTTTCAGCATCACGCAAAGCGCCCGTCTGAATAGCACTGATCACTGCACGAGTTGTTGGAATAGAGAAACGCTCGCCGCCTTTACCGTTAGCGCCGCCCGTCCAACCTGTGTTCACAAGGTAAACTTGAGAATCAAATTCAGTCACACGCTTCATCAACAATTCAGCGTATTCACCTGCTGGGCGTGGGAAGAATGGAGCACCGAAACAGGTCGAGAAAGTAGACTTAAGACCTGGAGTACCGCCCATTTCAGTAGAACCTACTAGCGCCGTGTAACCACTTAGGAAATGGTAAGCCGCTTGTTCTTTAGTAAGAACAGAAACTGGAGGAAGAACCCCTGTCATATCACAAGTCAGGAAAATAACGGCTTTTGGCTCGCCACCTTTGTTTTCTAGTACACGCTTTTCAACGTGCTCTAGAGGGTATGCACAACGGCCGTTTTCAGTCAGGCTAGTATCCGCGTAATCAGCGACA
>PJEL010000104.1_pt1 | contig 94297 bp, 78 predicted proteins | sample 1853271 | NCBI WGS metagenome assembly PJEL01 (sample SAMN08108733, study PRJNA415343) | Invertebrate metagenome, whole genome shotgun sequencing project. | host: Globobulimina | place: Sweden: Gullmar Fjord | collected 2015-08
TGCAAATATGCATGAGCCATACATGGTCAAAGGCAGTGCCTTTGTAGGGGATGCCAAAGACAAGGAGGTCAGTGTACAATCACGCATGCTCTGGTTGAATCATATTAATGGTAATGCTCTGTATAATCTCAAGTCAGAGTGTCTGCAAAAGGTGATTGAGAGAGCACAGGGTGATAGAGCAAAGGCATTTGATGTAGAAATACAAGTGCATTTGTACTCATGGGCCAGTAGGCCAGACCTTGGAGTGTATAAACTGTTTCAGCACTGTATACATGAATATAAATATAGTCAGTTTATATTCAACTGTGTGGGTGGGTCATGTGTGCATCCTTTTACTGAACAGACCTATCTTGTCCATGGAAATGAATTCTCAACAGCTGGAAATTACACCTAATTACACCTTTGGTTAGACCCACAATGGATTGGAATGGAGGTATTGATGCGTCGATGCACCGTTGAACCAGTCGATCCATTGCCCTTGGAGATGATGAAAACACCACAGTATGTATATGAACGTGATAGAAAGCCATGTGACATGTATTTATTTATTTATTAAAAGTTGAATATCCTGCATCTGGATACTAGTTGAGACTTGGAATATGATTCATTCTCATTTGGTGCAACCTGATTGTTGACAGTCCTAAATGTATCTGAAGGAATCAATGCTGAAAACCTTGCCCTCTTCACATCCAGCAGAGGATTCACTTCTCTACAGACACCGAGAACATCAAATGCAATATTCTCACCTTCTCTGTCACTATGTAATAACAGAATGAGACGAGATGCACGTCGAGCAGGATTCTGAAGATTCTTCTTACTCTTTTGTCCTTCACATTTTGATACCTGCTTTTTCGCTGGGGCATCGTATAGATCTTTGGGAACGCAACCTCGCCATGAATTATATGAGGGCTCAAAGTCTGCAGACTGTAACCAGGCCAGCAGCTGAATAGTGAGGGGTCTCCAAAGTGCCGCTACATCTGTCTTGTATGACAATTTCATGTGTTCTACAGGTGTGATAGAATCTTACAAATGATGGGGAATATCCTTCAGTGGCTTTGTTTGGCACATCAGACCATGAAACCATCCCAGATGAGTCATCAACCCTTTTGAATTCAACAAATCCACGCACCCGCCATGATAATATAATACTGCAGTATATCTACAACCCTTTCCTATCCCTATAAGGAGACAACAGACGACATGTTTCTAGAAATAACCTCAACGAGATCATCACCGGTATCACTACGAGTAGAGTTTCCTCGCCTTGTTTCATACTGTGCATTATCCATGGATCCAAATCTAACAACAGGATTGTACCTTCCTTCGTTACCAGTTATGTTGTTCTCTGTATTCAGAAGATATGTCTTCATCAAATCATCATTATATTTCGCTCCATGACGAACATCCTGTGCTGTTGACGTCTTCCCAAGGTGAAATGCAGTCACAGAGTTGCTCACATCAATCAGTGTCACATTCTTCAACACAAGATAATCTACCATGGTGTTATCCCATCTCCAATTGGCTACATGTTTTGAAACAATGGGAATACTTGAGTACACAGGTGCAAAATCGCGCATCATTGTCAAGGGTACCCGTACCTAGAAGGAATCCATCAGGATATTCATCCAATACCGATGCATCAAGCTTGTAAACAAAATAATCCAGTTCAAACGCATCAGATTCTTTACGTTGATCCTCACAACCAATAGTATCGATATCAATCAGCGGTGTGGTATCATCAACTGGCCTTGTCTGGTTGGCAAGGAGGCAATCCAAGGGAACATTTATCCTCCTCCCTATGGCCACAAACTGGTCAAACATGCGGTTCAGCACATCGATGGTATCATCAAGACCTTGAAAAGAAATATCATCGTTTGTAAAGACAACAATGTGTTCTGGGTATGTTTCCAGGCTGTCACGTATTAGGCAGCCAACCTTTGGAAGTCCCAAGGAATCATGCCAGCACGTGTGCTGGACACAGGTGACAGTCTCTGCAAGCTTTTCACAGTCATCCTGATGATCCACCAGCACGAGAACTTCAAAACCACGTTCCATCCAATTATGAAATGAGTTTCGACGGATCCAATGCTTCTCTGTGCATTCTTCAGAGCTGCATATGACACTAGAGCTGGCTACAAGCACCCGAGGTTTTGAAGCAAATTCACTCATGTGATGAATACCAACCTCTTTCATTGTTATAAAAAAGAGTAGAAGAAAAACCAGGATGATACATGGTGTCACTCGTCGTGAAATACTTCTCATTGGCTTTCCCTCCTCGACGTTTTTGAATTGTATCACCAACGACCACCACCGCCTCTTCAGAGGGTTCATACCTGGTGTGCTGTTTGTATAGAGTATTGTTGGTATATGTAACTATCTATTCAATATTCATATTTAATGGCACTCTGTCCAATATCTCGATGACAAAGAGATGGAAAGGTCCGGTCAACACCCATCCGATTCAGCAACACATGGACTAGGAAGAAACAATCCATCCTCATCATCATCTAGGTCAGGGTGCATGGACCTGCATGACCTGCATACTGTTTCTGATTGATATCATTCATTCTCCCACTAGTAGTGGTTTTGGTCGTATCATCTGATTGATTGATTGATTGATCATGGTTGGTTGCAAAACCACTTGCAATTGCAATGTGATAAAAAAAATCAAAATAAAAAAAGAAAATAAAAAAAGAAAATAAAAAAAGAAAATCAGGTGTTGCACGGCCGTGGAGACACCAACATTATGAAGAGTATACGTATACTCTTCACAACCAGTAGTATTGTAGTATTATTAAACACATACATCAAGTAAATCAAACAAGAACAAGAAGAAGACGGAGTGAGTGGAAGAACGGTGGAAGAATGTGCAAACAGAAAACATGACACCGTTTAGTATTCTGAGTGCACGGCTCCAGAGCGAGACACCTGTGTCTGGGGTTCCCATTGAGCCATATGTATTGGTTCGACGAGCTGATGGAACGACTGTGACAGCAGGTACGTATACACGTATATTGTGTGTGTGATTGGTAGCGAGTCGATCCAGGTTTCCATGTTGCACTCACTCACGCACGCATTCTATATCTTCACAGATGAAGTGCCAGAGGAATCGTATACGGATGCACGTTTTAGCTTAAAATCTAGATGGACAAAGTCTGTGGTGACAAAGGAAGGACAGGTGTGCTGGGTCCATCCGGAACACGATGCTGCAGTTCAATGTATCCTGTGCCTGCGGTGCCAAGTGGATAAGAAACGGAGCTATCACTGTAGTGCAGAGTGCCTCAAGGAGCACTGGCACTTTCATGTAGATTTTCATAACCATCACCGGAATAACGCAGAGGCACAAGGGGCACTGTCCAAACAGAATAGTTCTGCAGTGCTGAATGGATTGCGCTCTCCTGGTGACCTCATGCACCTTGCCGGTGGATATAATTCTGTAAATGGAGAGACATGGATGGAAGTTGGAAATCAGAGATGTTATGTACCGACGCAAGAGGACGTGGGATGTGTGCTGAGGTATGAATGCACGGCATATGACTCTGCAAGTGCATATCCTGACATGGGCAAGACATTTAGTATTTTGACATCGAGGGTGAGGCCAGCGGCGCCGTGTCCGAATCGATCAATGGTTTATATGAAACCGTTGAGGCCTACTGTGAGGAGAGGAAGGTTTACTGTCTTGTCATACAACTTGTTGGCGGATCTGTATGCATCTGCAGAGCAGTTTGGGTACTGTCCTTCCTGGGCACTCCATTGGCCATATAGGCGCTCAAACTTGTTGCGAGAGCTTTTGGCGTATAATGCAGATATATTGTGTCTACAGGAAGTTCAGTCCACTCATTTCACTGATTTCTTTGCCCCTGAACTTGCAAGGGCAGGATATACGGCTATATTTAAGAGGAAGACCAATGAAATGTATACTAGAGATACCTATGCCATTGACGGGTGTGCAACCTTTTTCAAAAAGAAAAAGTTTGCTCTGGTGAAGAAGTATGAAGTGGAGTTTAACAAGGCTGCACTCTCTCTGGCAGAATCCTTGCCTTCTGAACAAAAGAATACTGCCTTGAGCAGATTGCTCAAGGATAATGTTGCCCTTATTGCCGTCTTGGAAGCTTTAGTTCCTCCTCGTATACCAAAAGTTGCAGAACATGAGAATAATTCTGCCTCCCCACGAAATGTTCAGTCGAGGAGGCAGCTGATTTGTATTGCCAATACTCACATTCACTCCAACCCAGAGCTGAGTGATATCAAGTTGTGGCAGGTGCATACACTTTTGAAAGGATTGGAAAAGATATCTGCGTCTGCAGATATTCCCATGCTGGTTGCCGGAGACTTCAACTCTGTTCCTGGTTCTGCAGCACACACCCTGCTGGTGAATGGTTCTGTGCCACTTGATGCCATGGAACTTGGCAATGATCCTCTTGGTATTCTCAAGCCTGCAGCCAAGCTATGTCATCATCTCCCACTTGCCTCTGCGTATGGTTCATTTGTTCATGGTTCAGAAGATAATGGAGATCCAGCAATAACTCGATTGCGTAGGAGGCTGGATACTGTCAAACATGAGCCTAAATTCACAAATTGTACACGAGACTTCAAGGGAACATTGGACTATATTTTGTACTCGAGGGATTTCCTCGTTCCATCAGGATGTTTGGAACTTCCAGATGAATCTGAAGTGAGATCTAGAAAGAGTACTGGAGGAGGGATGCCAAATGAGTCATGGTCAAGTGACCACATTGCTCTGATGAGTGAATTCTCCTACCTGGTCCCAGATGGTGCCCAGATCCCACCTGACGACGACGACGACGACGATGATGATCAACCAGTGGAGTCACCACCCACGACACCACAGCGTATGTATTAGTAGTAGTCACTTTAATAATTACTCTGACTGTGCGTATATGTATGTACCGGTATGTATGTAACGAAGGATTTCTTTCTGTAGTTGTTTGGTACAATGTCTAGATATCAACGTGTGTGTGTGTGTGTGTGTGTGTATTCATCTAATTGAGAGAAACAACAACCCTATGATGATGGGGTTGATAGAATATGGACTTACCATGCATGGTTCATATGAATGGTACAATAGTGTACGTCAATGTGCTTGTTTTATTTCTCTAATTCTATGTATATTATAGGTTAAATACAGAGTACGTAGAATGTACTCAATGCATGCAACGTGAAGCAACGCGGTTCGTACCTGGGACACACACACAGACAGACATGGATTCCACCAGCAGCAAATCTCGGACTCGTAGTCGTGAAACAAGAACCCTAGAAAGAACCGTTGCATTCCTAGATAAACGTGATGGAATTGATAAGGTTCTGAAGATTATTCGATATTCATGTAAACTCGCCACCAGTATTCTGTCACCGTCGGATGGTCTCCAACACTCGTTGGGTCTCTTGGAGCAGTCGTTGGGCACGTCTAGGAAAGCATACAGGGCTGGTAAATTTCTAAAAAATGTATCTGCTCTTACGCGACAGAATCCATATCGTCTTGTTCCCTCGATATCATCATATGTGTTGGATGTATGCGTGAATGTGGGGGAAGGTGTGTATTATTTTATTGATCAGTTTCAGTTTCTGGTGAGAATAGGTGTCTTGTCTGGACAGTTTGGAAAGCAATGTACAAAGGTGAGTGCAGTAGCAGAACTGTTGGGGTACGGGGCGAATACTGTATTGAATGTACTGCGCCTTCATAATTTATTAGAACGAGAGATTGCATTGATAGCGGAATTGAAGAGGAGGAAGAAAAAGTGTGACCAGACTGGGCAAGAATTTGATCATACAGATGACATTAACAAGGCATTGCTCCTCGAGATTGCACAGCTGAGGAAGAGGAGGATGCTCCGGACATTATGTCTTGTTCAAGATGCTGCAGATGCACTGCTTGCTATTTATGATTTGAGGGATGCATATGGGAGAGGAGGAGACCATCCTGGGAAGACCAAGATGAGGAAGATTACCTTGGCTGCAGCTGGACTCTTGTCCGGGTGTATAGGTGCTCTCAAGAGATGGCCAAAAGCGCATTAAATAATACATACATATATATAATCATAGCATGAAATAGCCACACGAGGCGACAAGGATAGGAACTGATATATTATCATCTATTGCATTGTGTATTGGCAGGCTTTCTAGGATGCTTGCAATGGCGGCAATACTTGCCAAATTCCATAGCGTCGTGGATGTATAGGACACGAAACCAAAGTATGAAAAATATACTGTAAGAATATACGCCATGGCAAATCCTCCCAGAAACATGGCAAGTGTTCCAGGCCACGATTTCCTTGGGTTCCACGGCAATGGAGCATTCTTTCCCAGTGCCCTGCCTACCAAGTCTGCTAAACCATCTCCACCACACATGATGGATACTACGGCAATAGAAACTAATGATCCTCTCCAAAGAAACAACGTTACGAGAGTAAGAACAATTGTGTAATATAGGGGGCCACGAAGTAACTCTCGTGGGTCTCCAGATCTTGATATTGCACTGACTGATCGTGTATCTGATACAAGCCGTGTTCCAGCCAAGAACAAGCTTAGTCCATTCAAAGCGGGTGTTGCACTTGCTATACACTGTGACATGAATGTGTCACCAAAAAGGGGCCAGAATGCTAGAAATCCTGGTCCAGCAATCGAATGAACAAGTTTCCTGCTCACAGTCTGGACATGTATATATGTATAGTATTCATTCATTCATTCATCAAGACAGTATACTATACTACATACCTTGTGAAGCACTCCAGTGTTCTCTAACCATTTAATAGAAGATACAGCCAACACACCAGCAACAAATGTCATGGTAGTTGCAGCAATATCAGAGACCAAGGGAGAGGTGGAGAGAACGTCGGCAAGTGGCGATGCACACGTTGAAACTGACGATCGACGATGAAGAATGTCTTTACATCCATGATGATGGTGTAGTCTATTGAAACAACGTGGTGCTACGTGTCGAGTGGTGCGTCTCGTGTCATGACATGTTGGTGTGACATGTCTGTACGATACTACAACATTCCCATGGCTACCCAATGATTGTAGATACGTCATGATTTTACAATTACGAGTATTATATTACCAAGGTTCCAAACCTCGTTCCCATTGATACACATCAGACTCTGGTATGGTTCCACTGCTGGTTAGAAAATCTTGAATCTCACCCATATCTCTGTCACTCAGAGAAAATGTAAACAATGCCTTGTGTTGATCTACATGTCGTGCATTCCTAGCTCCTATGATGACTCCAGCTACAGCATCTTGTTGGAGGATGTATCTGGTGCTTACCTCTGCAATCCCCACCCCATACTGTTGTGCTATTCGATCCAACAATTGGAGCAAGGATTGGTACCAATCCCATCCACCCCTCATTCTCACGATACTCGCGTATTTTTGATACGAGTATGTATTCAATCGTACATCAGATGGATGTGCACCCAAGTATTTGTTTGTAAGAAACCCTCCAGCGACCGTTCCAAAGGCAAGAATCCCAATACCATGTGAACGACAAAATGCATTCATGTATCGCTCGGGTCGAGGATCCAACACAGAGTATTGAACCTGGTTGAGGGATATTCCTACGCCTGCATCCACCATCTGTCGTATTCTCTCCGTATCGAAATTCGTGACGCCGACACTCCGGATCAACCCATCTTCAGCTGCCCTTCCAAGCTCTTGTACAGTTTCTAGATACCCTGGTACTGCATAATCTTCCCAGAAGAACTGCACACAATCCAATGGTTGTTGCTGGTTCTTCCCGAGTCGCTCCATAGACTTTTGTATCCTCGAACGAACAAAGCTTCTTGTATCTCGTCGTGCATCATTCATCATACCACCAAAACAGCACAGTTTTGTGAGAACCTGTGTGGAACTTGCCAGTGATGGATAGGTCTTGCTGAATTCCCCAATGAGACTCTCCGATGGACCATATATATCAGCCGTATCAAACGTGGTTATTCCATTCGACGCAAACGTCCGAAAGTCTTCTACTGCATCCTTCCCTCTCGTCCTATCAGAATCTGGATCCCCTGTATGACCACCTGATAATTGCCAACATCCTTTGATCACTCTGGATATATCTAGGGTTTCACCTTGAGATCCATATGGTAACACAATATGAGATGTTGGTATAATAATCTTCTGTTGCAATGAAGATGCTGCAGAAGGGTCCAGAAAGGGTAGGGTGGACAATCCAGTCACCAGTCCAAGACCACGGCGTGATATAGAGTGACAATGGACAGGTAGATTCTTACGTGTATTAGAACTGTACGAACAAGAAAGATTCTGTGATACCACTCCACCATGTACCATTGGTGATGTGTTTCTATGCATGTATGTATGTATGTATCTTTTGCTTGCTTTGTTTGTTTGTTTCAAAGTCTGTCTGTCAAAACAACAACAACAACAAGAGAAATGATTGGTTGAATGACGTCTCTCTAGTATGTATTATAGTAGTAGAAAATATATAGCATTGTACCACCAGAATATCATTCGTATCGCCATCATCTTGACATTATGAAAGATTGTCAAGACGACAGTGACCACATGTACATGAATCTTCTACATAGCATTTGAAACAGATGGTGGTCTTTAGAGAGAAAACAATTGGAAACTACACTCATTTACATGCAAAATACAAATCATGATATACTCCTTATTGACAATACGACCACAAGAGAAAGAAACATAACAACAGCTCGTGTCCAGACATGTCTCTGACATGTCTGAGGTACAAATTCACTCTATCATCATCAAATACTGCCATGTTAATGCCTGAACAAATAATACGAATGCATCAACACCATCATGAGTGGATCCATGGGGGTGAGATACGAGTGGCTGGTAATGGAAGGACGATGAGATGGAACAGAATGGTTGTATGTGCTAAAAAACGGGATGGTTCTCAACAACCACAGCAACAGAAGAATAAACAAGATTCTAGTACTGCTCCTGACCCACCACCGCCACCACGGATTGATCCAAATTCTTTGATACCTGTTCGTCGACAAATTCGTTATGTCAAAGCCATGAAGACAGCCGTTGCAAAATCAGCATATAGGGCTCCCAAAGCTCCTCAAACGTATAGGAAAGAAACCAAAACTGCAGAGGAATATAGACAGATGCGGTTAGAGATAGAAAAGGAGGAGCAGTTGCTGTCGAAGAAGGAGTCAAAGAATTTTGCTCTGAGGAAGCTGTATCACACGGATACTGTGAAACAGGGGTTGCATCGTGGTCGTCAGCGACAGATTGTGCGGCATTGTCCGGTACTCTTGGTGGATGGATATAATGTATTGCATGTGTGGACGCGTACCAAGGAGTTGATGGAGGAGGGGGAATTGGAGGAGGCACGGGAGATTCTAGTTCATGCGCTTGAAGTGTACTCAAACATGAATGGTGTTCGAGTTGTTGTAGCGTTTGATGCCATGAATGGATTGTTTGGGAATCAACACGGGACGTCTGAGACATTGTTGGAATCTGGTGTGACGGTTGCGTATTGTGGGGATAAAGAGGCTGACTCGTTTATTACTGTGCAAGCTCGGAATTGGGTGGAACGAGGGTGTCCACAGGTGGTGGTTGCAACGAATGATTCTACGCTTCAGGTTGCGGTGCAAACGACAAAGACGCAAGCTCCACAAGTATGCTTTACGGTACCTTCATCTGGATTGATACGTGATATGGAAGGAACTGAGAAGAGGGCTCTTGCGCAAGTAGGGGATACAGGGACTCCTGATTTATGTCTTTTGGAGTGTGTTGTCAAGTCTAAAGATCCAAACACATTTGATGCTCTGAATACGCTGAGAGAGAATTTAATTCGACAGAAAAAGTAATGATGACGACAATGCTGCTGGATAACAGCAGTAGGATTGACAGGAATACTATATTCCTAGGAATGAATGCATGAATTATTTGATTTTTTATGTAATACAGTACTAATCGCATTTGCGTGTATTCTGTGGATTTTCTTCGATACTACCAGATAATAAGGCTTCCTTCACCTCTTGGTATGTTGTATTCACTTGTAAATCATCCAGAGCGACTCCAGATGAACTGGGTTCTCCCTCATGATTCCAATAACAGAATGATCCGTCCAGTCCTTCTTCTGAACTCTTGGGGATATCATCACTATCTTGGGACAACATGTGTGACATTCTCTCTTCTTTTGCCTGCAAGTATCCCTCGTTAAATTCAGATGGATGTACAATACAGGGAAGCCGTGCTGTCACTTGTATGCCTAATGATTCCATTTGTTCAATTTTCCGTGGATTATTTGTCATCAGAATAATACTCTTTACTCCCAAGTCATTCAGAATATGTTTGACTGCAGAATATTCTCGGCAGTCGTCTGGAAGACCCAGGGCTCTATTTGCATCCACAGTGTCCAGGCCCTTCTCCTGAAGAGCATACGCTGCTATTTTGTTTGCCAATCCAATACCTCGGCCTTCTTGTTGCAAATAAATGACGATACCAGGAGGTTTATTGTGAATATACTCTAGAGCAAGATGCAGTTGCTCTCGACAGTCACATTTTAGTGACCCTAAGACTTCACTTGTGAAGCATGCATCATGCACTCGAACTACAACCTGCATAGTATATGATACGGTATTATAATGCATTCGTAAAATACCGGATTTGTGTATAGATGGATATCTATACGAAGGAAAAGTAACAAGGACATGTTTTTGTGGAGACATACCTGTTCTCTATTTTCAACATCACCATTCATTATGGCACTAGGCTCGGTAAACGTACGACCATCATCCACCTGCATCCCACATTGTACCTTTAGATTCAGATTCATCCATAGAAACTGATCAAACATACTCGCCAAGTGTCCTATCCACTCGTTCAGAGAACAGGCAGCACCAACGTACCGTGTGTCGATAGCCACGCAATCGAAATTTCCCCTGATTTGTTGGGAGAAGTGTTTCAGCTACAAACTCTGTCCATATCCCATTGTTGTCCCCCCTTGAAGCAGAGGTCTGTGTGTCGTTCGATCGACAACTCGCCACTCGACATGTCGAGTTTTCCCATCGAGTGGTTTTTAATCTATCAAAAGATTCTTCATGATGTATAATGTGGTATTTTGGTACACACATGCTATGGAAACCATGGGATACGAGACGTCTGCGTTGTGACACATTCTGGGTGTCTGTCAAGCAAGACGCTTGCACTCCACTCCACAAACACGATGACAGAGTCATATCTTATGATTAATTACTGAATGTAAATATGCCATTAATGGCATTTGTGAAATGTTTTTATTTATTTTCGTGTCCTACATGCCTAATAAATGCCTTGAAACAGTAGTTGCTACTCTATTGAGTCATCATCAAGCTCTCCTCACTGCATGATACACTTGGTCGAATATGGGTATCAGTGATGACTGTGCTGCTATAACATCAGCCTCTGCTGATGATATACCTCCTATAAAACTCCTTGTGCTGGGAGACACTGTGGCAGGTGATTGCATATTCTCGTATGACTGAAGGATGGATCTACTCACCAGAATTCCATAATGTAAACATGCATCAAGCCATGTCTCTAGATGTGATCTTAGTGGCATGGTGGGACACAGGGATCCCTGCCATGTGAGGCCTGTATGTATACATTGCTTCATGTGGACAATATTCTGTGTGCCTTGTAACCGCTGTACCACCTGGTCAAACACCTGATCAAAGGTCGAGTACACATAATTCATAATCTGTCGTAGCAGCGTCAACATAGAAAGAAGGCGTATATGTATTTGCTTTGTCACAGTGTCTCCCCCAAGCTTGAGACATATTTTCTTGGTGCTTGACAAGGTTTTCCAGACCCACTGTAGCTGCAGTACTAAACCTCGCACATCTGACATGGTATCAATCGACTCCTTTTCAATCATAGCATCCAATGGCGGTCTAAATGTCACGTGCCATTGTAAGAGCTTCAGGTAGGATGTAGTTCGAGAAGCAAACGAAGCTTCAATTCCTTCTGAGCCACAACATTCTATCCAAACCGAATGTATGTGCCTTCGTAACTCTACAGTATCAGTATCAAGTATGTCACAAAGTGCAGTGTTTGCGTTGGAGATGGCTATGGAATCTAGTCCTGATCTAGAACTGCATGACTCCAAGAGTCCAGACACAAGTCTACCCCAAAGGAAATCATCAAGAAGAACCAGACTCTTAGCTGCACCAATCTGTTTAATTATTCCATCTTCTAGTGCCCCCTTGCCCAGTGACAGACTATGTCCAAGGACCATGGTTGAAAGTCTGTCCTTGACGCTGGCTGTTGGAGGTATTGGCCATTTGTGATCTAATGAATGATTTGATGATGAAGCAGGAGATGGAATGAAAATGTCTTGAATCTTTTCTGCCACGCGACTAGCAATTGTATCAATGATTGACGTGTTCTCAGCAGCACCATGGTCAAAAGAAGAGTAGTTTGACAAGCGCTTTGAGATTTTCCTAAACGAGCATATGATATCCTGTGATGACTCTACCATCAGAGAACCAAACCTGGGCCCAATGCCATTGTTGACAGAAGCAAATGTATCAAAAGCAGACGTGTGTTGTGGAGGTGGCATAACATATGGATCGATGTCTGAAGGTAGGACAACACGCGTTATATACTCTTGTGACAATGTCGCGTCTTTCTCATTGATCTCTGACATCCATGCTTGATTCCACCAATTTGGTGTAGCATCATCATCTGTCGATTCACCTCCTGCCAAGTGTTCGTCTTGGTGTTCCACCTGACCTACCTCTATGCTATCCATATAATCACGAAACACTTCAAGTATCATGGACGTGACACTGCCTACATCATCAATAGGTGATCCACCAATGAGTCTTGATATTGTCCTGGATATTGAGACGGTATCATCCCATGCCTTTTCAATCATCCATGGGCATGGTGTGACAGAACGATCGTGCACAAGAGGTCTACATTCTCGTGGAAGAAGATTGTTCGAGGATCCATATTGGTTCAATGCATCCATGGCATGACCAAATGGTACCAGCATGGAGAGAAGTATTTCCAACATAAAAGTCAGCATGACTCCAGCCCACCCAGAGGAACACTCCAAGTGCAAAGACTCTACGAGTAACTGCATCTCATCAAGAACGTCCCTAATATCCTCATTACTTCCAGATTGCATCATTTGACACACATGATCCATCAGCTGCGAAGATGTTCGGGTTGTAGCTGTTGCATGTATGAGAGCAATAAGGGACCGACCATGGGCTTCTCGCTTGCAATACTCCCGACAAATCTGTACCTGTCGTTCACAAGCGTGTACATGAGACAGAACAACACTATGAGAATCTCCAATTGGGTCTATTCCCTGCTTTACGAATTCTATATGCCTCTCTACACGCTTCAAATCATTCGCAAGCCCAAGAGCTTGGTGTGCAACGCTTTTGAGAGCATCCATGGAAATGTGTTCCAAATGCACCCCTGATTTCAACACATATCCTTCTCCTTCCTCAATAGAGCATAGAAAACCGGGAGAAATGCATCCCTGAATACAATGTATCATTTGTGACACAAACACAGTTTCTGAAACACAATATCTGGGATTCAAAGCATCAGATAGATGAGACGTGCACCTCTTTGAAGCCAACCACACGGACAATGAGGTAGGTCTATACAGACGTGCACGTCTCCTACTCTCACCCTTCACCATAGCTTCCGTTCCTATCAATTTCCATGTATCATCACGAATCAGAGGCTTGGACCTCGCCTCCACATAATCTTTCCTCTCATCCTGGAACTGATCCACCACTTGATGAACAGCAGAGGCAGCATTCTCTTGTTGTTGTTGCTGTTGTATCATGACGGCACCATTACTATCATCATTATCATCATCAGAGCTATACAGTGTACTACTCCAATCTGAGAGCTCATCTCCGGAACTATACACCATGTTCTGACGCCACCATTGCCCTTCTTCTGTCTCTGCATCCTCTCTATACAAGTCCCTCAATGTCCGCTCATCTTCCAGCCGAATCCTATCCTCTACACTATACCTCCCACAATACTCTTTCACTACCCGCTGACAATCCCCATCCACACGAGTCTCCTGAGTATACCTCCCAGACAAACAAACCAGAAACAGCAACACCCTGTGTCCATAATCCACCTGATCATACACAGACCCCTGAGCACCCGACAAACCACGTTTCCATAACACATCTAACACAAGACTCTTTTCATCTTGTCCAAGCTGTTCCAGAGACGATAGTATGGATTGAAAAGACCCTTCCACATCCTCTGGAAAAGGGTCCAGATACCTATTCGCCAGTTGACATTTCAACGCCACATCCCCACCATCCACCTGACGAGACAACAGATCAAACAGTTCAATCTGTCGACTCTTCATATCCTGTGATGTCATGGTCAATCAGCTCTGTGCTATCTACGAGTCACGGTTGGTCAGGTTTGAAGACTCTCATTGATATAATGTCGATCCAAGAATGGTAACCATCTTCATTCGGTCCATCCATGGACTTTTCTACATTCCAAAAGGATATCAATAGATATATACTATCGTACAGTGTAATATACCACCATAAAATAGACTGTAAGAACAATTTTATTGATTTTTTTTGCCCTTTTCATAGTTGAAACCAAGTCCTTGAGATTTTCAAACGTATATTTGCATGATTTTACGAATACGCCCCATTCTGCTGGAAAACACTAATTCAAAAACCTTATATTAAGTTATAGTGGCGTATTCTTGGGAAGAAGAAACGTTTTAGATATCTCTTGTCGGTTGTTGTTCTCAAGTCAACAACACAAGGGTGGTCGTTGGAGAAACAACAAAACGTATACAATAGTAGTATGACAACAACAACGACAGTCCATCGTCGTTCTCTAGACTTCACAGCAAGCTTGGAACAAGCCTATAAGGATCTCGAGTCAATATATGATGGTCTAGACAGACAGGATGGTGATGTCTTGCATCTCGTGGAGAGAATCCACAAAGTAGAGACCAAGGTAGCTGACCTGGTGAGCACACTCGATGGAACCGTCGAGGATCTTAGAGCAGTAAAAAAAGGCAAGATGAAACTGCTTTCGTCTATTCTTGAGGAGAATGCAGCACTTGCAGCACGCCTGGGTACCAAGAAGACTGGAGGACCATGCAAGCAATGATGATTGTGTAGTATGTGGTGTCCAATATTATATGTAAAAGCAAGAACTGGTGTAAATATATATCTAGCCATGTACTATGTTTTACAAGGATACGAGTAATCTATCTTAAAAAAATTACTTCCACCATGGCTCAAGTCCAGTACGGAAGTCAGTCTCTGTCCAAGGAGAGAAGGTGACGACATCATCGATAACGTCAGCATGGGCAAGGGCCAAGGAGAGTGGGGCTGGTCCACGCACAACTTTTCCTTGGTTGTTATATTGAGATCCGTGGCATGGGCACATGAATTTGTTCTCAGCTGCATTCCAAGGCACAACACATCCCAAATGTGTGCACACAGCGTTAATTCCATACTTCTCAATCTTATTCTCATCAGTCACAACCAAGTAGGTAGCATCTCCCTTCAATCCCTGAGCCAAACTGCGATCACCTGGCTTGTGTGTCTTTACCCATTCGGATTCTTTAACGTCGTTACCCAAGGCATCCTTGGCAGCCTGTCCTCCAGCACCTCCTCCGCTGCTCTTTGGCACGAAGAAGAGGGCGAATGGTCCGGCCATTCCAGCAGCCTACATCATTAAAAAAGTATACAGTCACGTCCAAGGCATATATAACGACTCCCAGAGTCAACCTGGCCATCGTGTGGCGAGGATCATCCAATGTCTACGTACTGGTGCACCGATAGCTCCCAAGAGCAACAAGTTCATAATTCCACGCTTTTCTGGAGATGGAACATCTTCAGCAGCAGCAGCTCCAGCACGGACGGTCATACGAGCAGAGACACGACGCGCCACTGGGGCAGCACGGAGGGCTGCGGTCTGAGCAACACAAGGCTTCTGAATACTGACAGTGGTCAACATGATTATCTGAATGAAATTTTTAAATAAATTGAGATCGGCTGCACCAAGGTCGTGGTACATCAACCTTGTTGATTGAACATGGGATGACCTTGACGTGATGGATGAACAGAAGTGGATATGGTTGGTTTCAGCAAGATATGAAACATAAAAATCTATTGATTTTGAGAGACCTTTCAGATGCTGTTTTACCTCCCATCAAAATCTCTGTCTGATGGGACGAGAGCCCCGTCATCATCTCGGAGACACACACCCCACCACGCAGGAACCCACCAACCTATCCACGAGGCAATCTTGATTAACACGTGGTACATTGCCATCTACTCTAACATAATAATCAATTAAACTATTGTAGATCACAGTACACAGTCTATCTAACACATTACAGACCACATCTCACCCGACCGAATTCACCATGGTACAACATTCAGGATCTATCCTCTGTTTGAATTGTCTTAGTTTCGGATCCAATCCAAATACGACTCGGGCTGCAGAGCACAAGGCAATCATCGATGCCTTCAAATGTGCCAAAGATGGCAACCATGAGCCGACTGCCATCTGTCTCCAGGACTACGAGTGGAATACCGAGAAATGTTTGGCTGAATTGATTGATGAAATCAACGCATCTCATGGATCTCCAACCTGGAAGGCTGTTCGCCAGTGGGGAAACAGTGACGTTGATCTCGGTGATGAGAAGAGGGATGCAATCGTTCTCTACGACTCCTCTGTATACTCTGAGAAGGACATGGAACGTCATAGCATTGGAAAGTTTTACGACTCTGAGCACTTATTGGCTGGAATGCAGCCCGAGATCAAGGAACAGTTGGCCAACTTTGATGGTCGCTGGGCTGGAGCTGTGCTCCAGGTGCCAGAAGGACGCAAGTTCTTCCTCGTGTCGTATCACGGAAAGAAGATTGTGTATTCTAATGGTGAGGGACATCCAATTCAGACTGCTGTCAAGACATCTATGGCCAAGGACTTTATCGGACATGTTGCCAACGTCAGTGTGAATGACGGATCTCCTGCCTTGATTGCTGGATGCTGGAACACAAATAGTGAACCTCTGAGAGCTCACCCATTGGAGGATGATGACTGGTCAGCATCTGTCCATGTGTACCCAGAGACTGAAGCACCAAAGAGATCTTCTTTGGATGCCAAGGGTATGCCAAAAGGCCGTGTGGATTACTCTGTTGCCATCCACCCAAAGGCATCTGCATGCACCGATTTGCTTGTCAATGAGGTTCACTTGTTGCCACTGGATGAGGGTATTGCCCACAACTTCCAGCATGCACCTCTTTTGATCACATTTGATCTGGCTACCAAGAAATAGAAAATGAATCTGTACAACAGAGATGGATGATTTTGTTTGTTTGTTTCACATGCGTTTGCATGTGTTTTTGTATTCAAAACTTTTGGACAACATGTAACATCATCATTCTGTATTATTATTATAGTCATCATATTAGACGCGATATTGAATTAAAAGATGAATAAGATGATGTTCATGGATTCCTTTCTCTTGTCGTAACAGTCGACTGCCAGTTTTCTGACATTTGTTTTCACAGACAACAATCTACTCCCTCTCTACAACTACTGGCGGAACACTAGACAAAAACGAAGACAAAAGGATGTTGGTGGCATTGATGTCGTTACCGTATGGTTTGAAGAGAATGATTGCTCTCGAACTCTTGGTTGGTCGACGGGTTCACTCGATGGCTCTTGAAATGTACAAGAGACTGGCTGATATCATCGCTTGGTTGTATAAACCACTGAACCCTAGGAATATGGCATTTCCATTGATATTGAGACGATGGCATGGAGTATTAGGTGCTGGTATCGCTGTCGTCACTGCTCGTTTCCTGTGGGATCTCCACCTGGACTCAACGTCTGGTCGACGGGCCAAACGACGGGCATTGTATCGGTCTATGAACACGGCTACACGATATCATGAATGGAAGAAGTCTGCTATGGAGCTGGAAGGTATGGAAGAACGTCGCATGGCTTCTCTGAGAGCATTGCAGAATTCACTTTATGACATTGACTTGATCAGAGGTCGGGTGGAGTACCTGAGGCGTATTCGGGAGAGAGGGGATCCATATGAGCTGATGTTTGTGATTCGAGCGGATTTGATACGGAACATGGGGAATATCGCGGATGCGTCGCAATATATGGGCCGTGGGTCTCTTGTATCGGTACCTGAACCGATTCAAGAGTATATTACACAGGTGAAGGCGAGTCTGGTGGAAATTTCTACTTCTCCGGATATTCCTGTAGAAGAACAGCTAGCATTTTTGAGAGAAACAAGGCATGCATTTGGACGGACGGCTTTAGTTCTGTCGGGAGGTGGGTCTTTTGGGTCGTTTCACCTGGGAGTAGTAAAGGCGCTGTTGGATGCCTCCCTGCTGCCACGAGTGTTATCTGGGTCGAGTGCCGGGGCGATTGTCGTGGCTTTAGTAGGTACACGAAGTAGATCTGAATTGAAAGAATTGTTCTCGTCTCTCGATGAGACGCTGGAAGGGATGGATTTTTATTCATATAATACTGCTGTTCAAATCATGCGGCATTTGATACTCAAAGGCACATTGCAAGATTATAGGGTACTTCAGGATAGATTGCAAAAGCTTCTTGGAGAGTATACATTTGAAGAGGCGTATGCACGAAGTGGTATTGCACTGAACGTGGCTGTGTCGCCTGCAGATACGACAGAACCTGTGCGATTGTTGAATTATCTTACAGCACCAAATGTGCTGGTGTGGTCTGCGGTCGCGTGCTCGTCTGCGTTTCCATTCTTGTTTGCTCCTCAAACCCTTCTTGCTCGAGACTCCAGAGGTCATATTGCGCCGTTTGCGAACAAGGCTGCTGGGGAGTCTCAGCGTCGTTGGAGGGATGGGTCACTGGAGAGTGACCTGCCGATGCGTGGGTTGAGTGAGATGTTTAATGTGAATTATTTCCTAGTGTCTCAGTGCAATCCATACTTACTACCCATAATTGCTGCGAAAGATACGGTTCCTAGAACTCTTGGCATCTTGGTGGAGCAAGAGTTTAAACATCGGTGTCAGCAGTTGATGGAACTCATGCCAAGAAAGATGGGGGCATCCAAGATTATCAAACTATTGAGTCAGCCATGGGAAGGAGATGTGACCATGGTACTTCCTGTGATGACGCTTTCAACCCTCAAATCGGTGATTAACTTGAGCAAACAAGATGTGATGCTTGCGAAAGGAGAAGGGCAGAGGGCAACATGGGCCAAGCTGACAACCATTGCAACGAATTGTGACATTGAGGTGACACTGGACGATTGTCTCCGCAAAGTTTCTGGGAAAATGCGGCGTAAAATGGAACCCAAAAAGGAACAGAAATACCAACATCCCAGAACAAAATCCATGCAGAGTATTCCCTCGTGGCTTCATCTGCAGAGTTTGGGTATTCCACGGATAGATTCTTTTGACAAGATAGGGCCTCATGACGGAGTCGTTGGTAGTTTTAGGAATCATAAATCAAGCGCTTCTGGTGTACGGCTTGCTGAAATTATCACGTCATCTGTGCCAGAGCACCTGGATGCATGTGACTCTTCAGAGAGTGAGGCACCTGAACCCATTGACGAAGAGGAAGCAAGGGCATCCATGTTTTATGGAGATGTTGATGAAGATACTGTATCGGGTATTAATGTTGGGGCGACCAAGGATGTATGGAAGAATCTCTTCAACTTGGCAAGTAACCCAGCAGCTGTGTCAAACTATGCCATTGATGTGTATGCGCCATAGGAAACAACTACATACACATACACAAGAGTTTTCATGTACTTGCTATTGTATACAGTAATGATACGTATGTAATACGATGATTGTTTACACCAGATATGGGTGTTTGGTACCATCAATCAAAGTGTATGTATGTTGGCAAGAAAACGAATGAAACATGTCTATATGTGCATTACTGGTGTCACGAATGCGACTATACTATATCTGAGAGAGCTCCACGGCACGTGGCATCTGCCCAGATATGGCATCCCTGTCAGGGACATGGGAACTAAAGGCATCGGTGGACGGATTCCTTAATTCATTTGATGGTTCTCCAACCGAGAGCAAATGTGCTACTTCCTCATCATCTATAATTTCCCGAGGTAGATTGTCAGCATGTTCTCTCAGGGCCTCGCCCATTGCCTTTCTGGATACGTGAGTTGCATACCAGACAAAGCCCCCCAAGGCAATCCCACTTCCAATGCCCATGGCCAACGTTGCCCTTGTATCAATCTTTGCCTCTCCGGTAAATATATCAGCTAGATTGCGTGCCATAGATCCAAAATATACAAACAATACTAAATACGGCAGAATGGAAAGTGAAGATGCAATGGTGTACGTCGAGAATGGAACGCTTGTCACACTCAGTGCATAATTCAGAATGTTCCAGGGGGCAATGGGGGACAAACGAAGCAGTGTCACAAGTTTCCATCCCTCTCTAGACATTGCAGAATCTATAGCCGTCCATTTCGGAAATTGCCTCGTCAGATATGACACAACGACATCACGGAACACGTATCTCCCTGCGATGAATGCAATCACCTGACCAACACTGCTCCCCAGCCAAGACAAGAGGACCCCTGCTACTATACCAAAAATAGCTCCAGCTGACATTGCCATAACCATGGCTGGAAGCATGAGCACTACTCCTGCAGTATAAACAAACGCAAACAAGACAGACCCTTCCCCTCTGTGTTCTGACACCCAATCCAAGAGTTTCAGAGCTCTGTCGGGACTAAAATTCAGTGCCATGCCCAGGACCCCAAGCCCCAGAAGCACTCCAAATGCTATTTGAGGAGTTCTACATGATCTTTGATTCCATTGTTGGTGTCGAGGCGTCGTTCCAGCAGACGACGTTGTTCCCTGTTGGAGCATCCTGCAGCCACCTCCTTCTCAGTGTCCTTTCCTATGCGCTCAAGACGACATCCGTGCTTCCATTAAAGATGAATTGTATTTTTAAAAAATTTCAGAGCATGTACAAGAAGAGAACCCTCGACAACGTTGGTACGACCACGTCAGTTGTACACCTTGTTCACCCCGATCTCAACACTGCCCACTTTCAACGACGGGAATAGACAATATGATGCAGACAGATTAAAAAAGATGGGAATATTTTATATTGCCCAATATCCTCTTTTTATGATCAAAATCAATCATCATGATGGTGGTTTTTTTCGATAGAATTTTAATTTCGTTGGAGTAAATAAAATTCTATCGTGCTTGTGGGCTCGAACGAATTCTTAGCAACGATGAACATTCTAGCATGCATTATACGATAAGAAGGTATTTTATTTTGGCTATACTATACCAGTGTGGAATACCCTCTTGCATTGTGTGGGGATATGCTTGGAATCCGATGATATGACTCTGCAGGGTGGGAATATGTTGAGTGGTCGTAGGACACAATTCTACGTCACCCAAACGGTTCTATCACCTCGTAAAACGAAGAAAATGGTTGTGATGAACGGTATGGAGCGTGTAAGTGTGGTCCTTGTGAGCCCCAAGAATCCACAGAATGTTGGAAGTGTCCTTCGAATTGCTGCCAATATGAATGTTGGAAGAGTCATCCTTGTTGATCCAAGATGTGATCCAGAAGATCCCGTGATCAGTACAGTCGCTTGTAACTCTCCACTATTGCCTGAAAAGCTGCATGTAGAAGATACGTTGTCTGGAGCACTGAAGGAGAGTATGGTTAGCCTTTGTTTTTCAAGAAGGGCTGGAAAAGGCCGAAGGACTGTGCCATCATTGGCTGCGTTCCTGGAAAATGAACCTCGTTCATTCTATTTGCAGTATCTTCGAGATACCGGTTCCGATGATAACTCGATCATGCTGGTTTTTGGTAGGGAGGAGAGTGGTCTCACAGAAGATGAGGTGAATGCCTGTGGACACTGCATAGAAATCCCAAGTAATCCCTCATTTCCAAGTCTTAATTTAAGCCATGCTGTTGCTGTCATTGTATCTCAATTGTACCAATTTTGCTCAATACATGGCACTACTGATACAGATGACACACCAAACAATCAAGATCAACAGGCCACCCATGAAGAAGTCGAAGCACTCTTCCAACAATTCACCCATTGTCTGGACACATTGAACATTGACAGTGCTGAAAGCAGAGGTGGTGGTGATAAGAGCAATCATGGACGTCGCAAGCTTGCTCCTGGACATGTTCGAACGATTCTCTTGAGAAGCAAGGCAACCCAACGAGAGGTCAGAAGCCTTTTCAATCTCGTCAAATCAATAGAATCTAGCATAGACCCTCATTCGAAATAGAATTCTCATGGATGGATACATAACCTTAATTATTAATTAAATTATTACATAATATCTACTATACGGCACGATATAACGATACTACTGAAGAAAGGAAAACGACGCTGGCTCGAGAAAAAACAAGAGGAGTCTTGTTCGCAACGGTTACCGCTGCTGTAGTATTCTTCCTGTCCCAACCCTTGATTAAATCTATACATTCTCTTGTGAGTCTTGGAAATCGTGGACTAGAGTCTCGTATGGATACCACAGCTGCTGCCTTGCTGAGTAAGCACTCGAACGCGTTTGGTCTGCAAACACTGAATGCTCTCTCTCCTGATGGAAAAGATGAAAAGAAGGAGACAGAACTGCTCAGCCCGTATGGATTGATTCATGCCCTGAGTATGTTGATTCCAGGAGCTGGTGAGAATACCAAGGCCCATGCTGCTCTTCTGGAGGTTCTGTTCCAGGGGTTTCCAGATGAGGCAAAGGCTACAACAGCCATCCACTCACTCTCCTCCATTCTGAAAGATGCCCATGCAGAAGGAATCCTAGAGTTTTGTGAGGGAAATTCTGCTTTTGTATCGAAACAGATACAATTAAAAGAGGGATATCGTGAAACATTAACATCATCGTATGATGCAGATGTGTTTCAACTTGAAAGTGCAGCACAGGTCAATGGATGGGTGTCAGATGCCACAAAGGGGAAAATAACAGAAATTATCGATGATATGACTGCATCTCAGGCATCTTTAATTTTAATTAATGCAATATATTTTAAAGGACTCTGGGAGGAGCAGTTCAATCCGGCAGACACAAATATCCAACCATTCTATACATTTGATGGAGGCCATGTCAATGCACCACTCATGTACTTGAAGTATGACAAGGGCCCAGCACTTGCTGGACACGAATTTACCGCATCTGGAAACATTCCTTGTGTTGCAGTGAGAATGCAATACAAGGGAGGAGCATTCTCTGCCGTATTCTCCATGCCTTCTGGTGATGTGAGTACACAAGGAGCTCTGACCCTAGAATCTGGCGTGCCATATGGCAAGGCCCTTGCGACATGCCAGCATGAGCTCGTGACATCTCTATCATCAGGAAATGTGAGGTGGAAGGCCGTGGGTCCACATGGATATTCTTCTGCCAAGATCTTCTTGCCATCATTTGAACTCACATGTGACTACAGCCTTGCACCAGTGTTGCAGAATCTAGGTCTTTCTTCAATATTCAAGCCCGGAGACTTTACCAGGCTTGCCACTGTCAATGATTTATTTGTTTCTGACGTGAAACAAAAGATCTACGTCAAGGTTGATGAGAAAGGAACAGAAGCTGCTGCAGTCACATCCATCATGATGATGCGTGCAATGATACGACCCATGAATGAACTTTTCATCAAGTTTGATCGTCCTTTCCACATGTCCATTATTCATAACAACACTGGATTGGCCCTGTTCACTGGAATCATAGCAAACCCAGTTGATATGACATAGAGAACTGTACTATTAGTTTATACATGTACTGCGTTACTGTAATATATATATATACACCTCACGTGGTAGGTGATAGTAGTTGTCCCTGACAGCCTGATCCTGACCCAGCGGTGCACCCGTAGCAATGTGATGCAACTGTAATATCACGGCCTGTGAGATCATCCAAGCTTTTCATATCAAATACTGTAGTAGGTACTCCTAGATCAAGCTGTTGATTAAAATCACAGTCATACACAGATCCATCCCAACCTATAGACACTGTATCCCTGCACATGAGCCCCTCCCCTGCACCTGGATTAAATGCATTCACAAGCATCTCCATATACGTCTCCATCTCCCCTCGTCGAATCAATTCATCAGCCCATCGTTTAATTGGCATATTATTCAAGCACAGCAATGAATTAAACGTAATACCATAGGCATCCTTGAGCTCTTGTTTGTAGGCATCCTCCAGAGACTCTGCAGATGGTGCCAAAAACACACCCCCAGGATTATACACCAGATCCAGATGCAATCCAGAACCAGCCACACCATATCCAACACTATTCAGCATTTTTAATCCTTCAATACTTCGATGGAACACACCTCCACCCCGTTGAGAATCCACATTCTCTTTACTATAACAAGGAAGAGATGCCACCACCCGCACCTGATGCTCTGCCAAAAACTGTGCCAGGCCTTCCTGTCCTGGTTCCAGGAGGACAGTCAGGTTACATCTATCAATCACCTGTTTCCCTCGTGCCCTTGCTTCTTTGACTAGGTATGTAAATTCAGGACAAAGCTCTGGAGCACCACCAGTCAAGTCTACAGTTTCAACACCAGGACTGGAATCAAGAAGAGACACACACTGCTCTGCAACCTCATGACTCATGAGTTCCGTCCTCTTTGGAGAACTCTCCACATGACAATGATGACATGCCTGATTACAATACAACCCAATATTCAGCTGCATAATCCTCGCACGACCCCGTCTCAACTCACTCACTCCAGTCTCCATACACGTCGTTTTGAACGACCTGAACCCAAGTTTTTCCAAACTCTTTTGACGAACACCATCTTCTTCTTTTGTTAATGCTTTCTGACCACGTGTAGCTATATCCTGATGTAGTGTATTCAGTTCGTCGTCTGATTCAAGTTCCTCTAATGTCTGGGGTATAAGAGATTCATACCCTCTCACTCTCAGTTGCCCACGACGAGTATACGATTGAGATGCGCTATATAATACAGTCCTACATATCATATATATACATACATGGATGGAATAAAGATGCAACAACAACAACAGTAGAACACCCATGTAGGTAGGTAGGTGTTCAGACATACCTCGTTAAGGCACCACGAGATGGATGAGATTGATACATTGTATTTCTATTCTTTGTATAAGAATGATTTACAAGTGATTGATATGACATTCGTCATCTGAGAAGGTGGATTTTGCATGGTGACCATCCCTTGATGGGTAGTCACCTCTATAGTATAGGTGGGGTAGGTACAACCTAAAATAATAGCGTACCAAGTCAGTTGATACTCCACGTGTGCATTAAATATATAAAAATAGTTGTAGTAGTAGTAGTAGTAGTATGAATAGAATGTCATGGTATTCAATGGTAGTACCAGGAACAGTCATTGGTGGGAATACCTCAATACCACGAGTTTATAACAAGCAACAAACCCACACATTCGTGAGTAAGGGGAGACATTGCTCTAGGATATCATACATTGGAAATCATCACAAGTATCATCTGAGGGTGCGTGCTGAAGAGAAGCCTAGTGAGGTTGAACGACAGGGTGGTACTTTGGACCCTGACAACGAGCCAGAAGACAAGGACCACGTGAAGGAAAATGCGACAGAATCGCGTTCGAGGAGAACAGGGCCAAAAAAAGCACCTAGGAAATCATTTCTGTCTGGTTTTACTCTCCCTGGTAGCACAACATTGCGATTCTTCTTCTCACTGATTGTCCTGAACCTCTTGCTCAACCTGTGGCCACTTCGTAAAAGCCCTGTTCCTGGGTACCTGCCTCCGGCGAGATACATCACGGTCAAATTGCCCTTTTCAGATTTTTTAGAATCTATGAAGAAGGATGAAATCAAGTTCCTTGCTATAGATTCAAATACGATGCGGGTGAAATTGAAAGATACTGCCAGCATGTATGCACCCTTCTCACCCGATGTGGACAAGAAGAGTATTTGGTTTGAAACGGTCAAGCCAAGGGATTACAGGGTCCCGTATGACGCGCTTCTTTCCAAAGGAACACGCTTTACAGTAGTAGAAAGGAATATACTTGGGGATGTATCGAATGCCGTCTTCTACCTGGTAGGGTTCATGGCCCTCTTGTCGGTGATGAACAGGGTGGGTGGTGTGCGCATGCCCGGCCAGGGGAGGGGATTTACGAACAAGGGAGGTTCTGGGAATACATTGGTTGATGTCACATTCGATGATGTGGCAGGTGTGGATGAAGCAAAGGAAGAACTTGAAGAGATTGTAGAATACCTGAGGGATCCTGGCCGTTTCTTAAAGCTTGGTGCTAGACCTCCTCGGGGTGTTCTCCTCTCTGGTCCTCCAGGAACAGGAAAGACGCTCCTTGCAAAAGCTGTTGCAGGGGAGGCGGGCGTGCCGTTTTATAGTACATCAGCGTCAGAGTTTGTAGAACTATATGTTGGTATGGGAGCTCTGCGTGTACGAGAACTGTTTGCACAGGCAAGAAAGAATGCTCCTGTTATTGTATTTATTGATGAAATTGATGCCGTTGCAAAGGGACGTGACGGACCGAATAAGGGATTTAGGAATTCAGGGAATGATGAACGAGAACAGACGTTAAATCAATTATTGACAGAGCTGGATGGGTTTCATTCGGAAGGAATTGTTATTTGTATTGCTGCAACGAATAGGCCAGATGTGCTGGATCCTGCCCTGCTGCGGCCGGGTCGATTCGACCGTAGAGTACCTGTGGAGCGCCCAGATAAGACTGGAAGAAAACAGATTCTTTCTGTACATATTGAAAACAACAACCTTCCTTTGGACAAGGATGTTCGTGTAGAATCTCTCGCTTCCCAGACTGTAGGATTTACAGGAGCAGATTTAGCAAATGTTGTGAATGAAGCAGCTCTCTTGGCGGGCAGGGTGGGAAAGGATGCCGTCGGGCTGGAAGACTTTGATGCCGCTATTATGAGAACTGTGGCTGGAATAGAAAAGAAGAGAAGTATTTTACAGGGAGAGGAAAAATCAGTCGTTGCCCGTCATGAAGTTGGCCATGCCTTGGTTGGGACAGCTGTCAGCATGCTCATTCCTTCATCCAATCCCGTAGAGCGTCTCAGTATTATACCTCGATCAGGAGGAGCGTTAGGGTTTACATATTCTCCACCAACCTCTGAAGACAGGGCCCTGGCATTTGAATCCGAGCTGAGGGGTCAACTGGCAACTCTGATGGGTGGCAGAGCAGCAGAAGCAGTCACGAGCTCTTCCATATCTACAGGTGCCTCGGATGACTTACAAAGAGCCACAGATCTCGCACAGAGATGTGTGACAGAGTTTGGATTTAATGATGCAATCGGACCCGTCAATGTTGGGAAACTCGCCAACCCAGACTATGGCATGCTTGTGGATTCTGGAGACACTGGTAGTATGGTAGAGAGAGAAGTCAGATCACTCTGTTCGACAGCCTTGTCTGTCGCCATAGATGTTATTAAAGAGAATAGAGAACTGCATGCGAGAATGTCTGCAGTATTAGAGCAAGATGAGAGATTGCAGGGAGAATCCCTCCAAGATCTCCTCTTGCAGGTTCATATTCCATCAAGTCTTCGTGACTTTGTCTCTCCACATCATGATAACGACACTGCTCGTAGTTAATTATTATTATTAATTGACTAGTTTAATAACTAGACACAGATATCTAGCATATTTCTACGACGAATAGTTGTTTTCATTACATTGCAACTATCTCTGTCTGTCAGTAGGAGATTTACAGAATGTGTCACAAGCTACCCTGTCCCAAATGTTTCAAGCCTACCTGGATTGGATGTGGTAGACATATAGATCAAGCTCTATCTGATGTTCCAGTACCTGATCGTTGTGCTTGTAAAGCAAAGACTCAAGAGGAACATGATTCTTCTGGGGCTGGAGCTTCATTCTGTTCTGTCCAGTGAAACACTAGCATAACGTTTCATCGTGATTATAACAATTATAATGGTTGATTTCATCATTCTGTAATTATCCAAGTAAGTAGCTACCATAGTATTCATGGTACCATGGTGTCACATGAAGAAGCAATCATCACGGAAATCGAATCAGAGATTCTTGGGACTCGTTTTGGTCTACGTTGGGTTATTCTCTCTTTGATCTTCTTCCACATCGCTGCATTGTTATTTTATGTCATCTTGTTGCTTCGTGGAAGTCGTCCAGTGAAGAAGGTGGTGGAGAAGGAGCATTAGGAATCTCATTTTCATGCAAACTCGTCGTTTTAGGTTTGGGGAATTTCTGGTGATATACTAGGATATTATAAAAATATGTTGGGGAAAGTTCTTCCGTCGTCTTGTTCCGGAAGAGGTATCTTGCACCCAAGGTGGAGGAGGGTTCTGTGCTGTACCCGGGCAGTCAAAGGGGCTGCTCATGTTCCTGTTCTTTTGGAAAAAGTACTGGATGCATTTGATCCTATAGACGTGCATACGTTTGTGGATGGGACTCTTGGTGCTGGTGGGCATACGTGTGCTATGCTGGAACGGCATGGGGAATTGTCTCGGTCGATCGGTATTGACCGGGACTTGAAAGCTCATGAATTGGCTGGAGAACGTGTGCGTCAGTTGGGGGTAGGTGTACGTAGTATGATAGATATAGATTCGAGTGATGATACTACTGATGTGGGGGAGACGTCGGTTGGAGATGGGAGATGGCTGATTCCTGTCCATGGTAATTTTTCTAGAATGAAATCTGCAGTGCATAGGCTGCATGGATGTGGACTCCTTGACGAGGACACAGTCGATGGTATTCTTCTTGATCTAGGTGTGTCTTCCATGCAACTTGATATGGATGAGAGAGGTTTCAGCTTTCAGAAGGATGGTCCATTGGATATGAGGATGGATACGACACGGGGTGTGTCTGCAGAGACAGCTGTCAATACGTGGTCTGAAGCAACGCTGGGACAGGTTTTTCGAGACTTTGGAGAAGAGCGATATTGGAAGTCTATTGCTCGAAGGATTGTAGAGAGAAGGATGGAACGTCCCATAATGACGACGAAAGAGTTGGTGGATGTGATTGGTGTTCCCGGAGGCATGAAGAATCGGCGGAATAGAAAAGGTAGGCAGGGAAAAGAAAAACATCCTGCTACTCGAGTCTTTCAAGCATTACGAATAGCAATTAATGAAGAATTAGATTCAGTCTCACGAGTAGTACCTGATGCAATAGATATGCTCAAACCTGGGGGAAGGTTGGCCATCATCACATTTCACTCTTTGGAAGATAGAATAGTGAAATGGGCTTTTCGAGAGGCAGCAGGGATGGCCCCGAGTGACTCAAATCTTCCTAGCTACTGTATGCCTTTTGATTCCACCTCTGATGCCAGGGTAAAAATAATCACGAGAAGGCCAATCTGCCCAACCCCTGAAGAGGAGGCTGACAATGTGCGTAGCCGAAGTGCAAAACTTCGAGTCGTGGAGAAGCTATGACACATTGTGATGTCTTTTCGAGATCGTATTGATAATCGTCTGGTATGCTAGTTGACGCATAGAGGTTTCCACGAGTTTCTTTTCCATGTGTTGTATGTGACTCTGACATGTCTTGCTGTCCTCATGTAATGCTACTACATTGAGCTTTTGATTTCGCACCGAGGTTTCCTTCTTCTTCTTCTTTTGAAGAAGTATTGTATTCGTATGTCGAAGCTCTCTCAACGCCCTCATGAGATGCACTTTGTGTTGTCTCAGGGTTGCTTCTTCCTCTTGAAGATGGCCTGTCTGTTGAGTGTCACTGTTGACTTTTTCCATAGTCTGGGAAGATTCTTGTATCTTGTTGAAAAGTTCCTTTGCTTTATTCTTTGCTTTGATTGATATCAAATCTTCCTGAAGCATTTTCTGACCGACCTCTCTCTGCTTGGTTTCAAGGCATGTCTTTGCTGCCTTCAGCTCCAGTAGGAGAATTCTCTCCTGAGCTAGGATTCTATCGTGTAACGCAGTCAGAGACGTACGTCTGGCACGAAGTGAGGCATACTTGCGTAATGTATCGATTGATGACTCCATGAGATGGATTTGCTCGAGGGCTGCGTATTGACATTCTTGGAAAAACTCCAACACTGGGATGGACCCAAGCTCTGGGATGCTGTGGCACTTGTCCAGCAAGGTACGAGCGCATACAGTCCCTCTGTTGTTTTGTATAGTACTATCAAGAGGCTCTCTTGTTTTCTGTGCAATAGCGCACATGGCATGGGTGAGGGACATTATCGCAGAGTACAAGTCCTCAGCAACTGCAGTGGCAGTGTGTGCATGTCGAGCCTTCTCTAGGATCCGTCCATCCAGCTCGGCCGAGATATCTTCGAGTTGATCGTACATGCGGTGTATTTGAGTTTGTGATATAAGGGCATCATGCTCGGCAGCACGCTTGGTAGCCACCTGCTCTGCCGTACGCTTGTTCAGTGTGACCAGTTTGGTCTTGATGCACTGCTCCATTGCTTTAGCCATTGCTCGATCTTCTTCTGTTCTCACCAGATCTGCTTGTTTCTCAGCAAGTTCATTGCTGATCTTGGAGAGATCCTCTTCCAGTGTCTTTGATATGATCGACTGCTTGGAGATTTCGTCCATGAGAGAGTTTGCAAGAGAAAACCTGTTGAGCAGCCCAGTGTTGAGCGTGTGGGAAACAGCATGGGATACGGCCAGCTCGTGCGCTGCCTGACGTATCTCAATGTTCAATCGTATATCCTGGGATCGCAATACGTTCATACACTTCCTCAAGTCTCGTTCCTACACATACAGGGTATTGTTGTCAAGCAACATATGTTGTATACCTCACAGAACCAAGTCAACTCACCTCCATCACCCTCTGGGTATGTGAGAGAGTATCACGACGAATGTCACGCTTTGATGCATCAATAAGAGTTTGAACATGTGTGTATATATCCCGGAGAATACTCGAGCCCCTTTTGACCTGCATGCACAACATGCACACATCAACCATTCTGGGTGGTCTCACATCCAATATCAGGAATACACCATACATTTTCAAGCCTTTCCAAATGCCCTTCCAATGTATGTTCAACATACTCTTGTAACCATTGTATGTGTATATCATGTCCCAATACCCTGAATATCCCATCTCCACTGAAATCTCTCACAACAACAGCCTCACTCATAATCTTATTATGCTAGTATGATTACAATGTATCAAAAATTCATTCAGTCCAAGAAAATCATTTCATTCATTCTCTATATATACGTATATATGTATATCAATCAGGCGTTGACTGTATCATGAGTGCTGCATTGGTCTGCACAGACTATTGTGCACCCCGAAGCACCATTCAACATGAAAAATCAGCACCAGCCAATCCGTTTGCTTTATACAAACATCCTTGCAAAAGGATTCCTACCACATCAGCTGCCGCCACACCGATACTATCAGCTACACTAGCTGCCGCAAGACTAAATTCCCTGTAACGTGGAGCAATGTCTCTGGAGATGAGGGTAAAGGCATTCACATACGTAAAGCCCCCAAGGAGTCCCGTTGCAAAAGCAGGGACAAGCAGCCCCCAATTATACCAGATGTGAGAAATCGATATCCAAGTGAAGAAACCCAAAAACAATATCTGGAGGATTGGCATGAGCCACAGCATTGGCTTTTCAGCCTGCCAGAGAGTCCCACTGCTCCGAGACACAAACACCCCAACCTGATAGCACCAGTTTGAATACGTATAAAACAATTTCCTGGCCACTTCATCATCCACCGGAAACCCAATGGATATCCATACTCCAGATTGCATTGCATATTCTGCAAAATACACAAGAAACAAGGGAATGGTATATGGCCACAGACCCAACACAAACGACAGCCTCTCTCTGGCAGGCATGCTACTAGATACCTCTGATTTATTATTTGATATCAATCTATCACGCTCATCGTCATGAGAAGGAACATCAAACTCCATCGGAAACTCTAGTATCTTGAAGTAGCACAACAGCCACACCACCGGAAGCACAAGAGCACTCAACAATGTCGTCCGAAACGACAGTCCCATGTGAACATGAAACAGTGCTACCCATGCATACCCAAAGATACCAGCAAACCCTGTGCCAGAGCTCCAAAATGTAATCAACCTAGAGGTCTCTCCACCAAAGAGGCTTGACATGGCCAGGCAGCTCGCCTCACCCAAAGATGACTGCAATGCTGCACATACAACTCCAAGCAACTGGATAGATTTCAAGGAGCCCATGGCGACCAATGTAAATGACAGTGCCATGAGCACAGAGGCGACCAGTATCCGAAGACTATAGGACACCAAATGAAACCAGTATGGAGCAGATGCTTTTGCCAAAATCCCAGGAACCACAGCACAGAGAAATACCAATCCTACACTTCCAGAGCTCACCGAAGGTGCCCCAGCAATCATAATGACGTAACATGCATTGTTCAACAAACCCAAGAGGAAGAATGCAATGACATGTCGTCGTCGACGTTTTTCATCACCGCCGTTGGCCATGATTCTATCAATTTCCAGATAATCTACTGCCATAGTATTATATAGTAATCAAGCATGATTATATATCGTTCATAAACCAAGATGGGGTTCACGGTTGAGGATTGTCCTAATTCTCTCAGCCCTGTCGATTCAACAATAGTCGTTCATTGCTTTCTATTACACTGACAATAATATTGATATTATTACTGTAATATATCATCGCAACGGTGGAACATAACAGAAATCCACGTGCATAGACGTGAATATCAATTTTCCACAAAGGGCTGCACTCAAACACAGACAGACAGACAGACAGACAGACAGACAGACAGAGCGTGTCATCTAGGCAGCAAAAGCAGCCATCGCGACAGTCATCAAAGAAGCACCAGCCATAAATCCGTAACTTGCTGCTTCCTGCACCTCTTCAGCAACAGTGGTGACTCCACTGGAGACTGTGGAGGAAGCAGTTTCAGAAGAAGTAGAAGAAGAACTCTCAGAAGTGCTAGACTCGGTTGATGAAGAAATCAACTCTGGCTCAACGTCCGAAGAAGGAACTTTAATTGCCTTCTGATAGGCGCTGATGCTCGATGGTTTACCGTCCAAAGTCACAGAGCAGTCGTCACTGCCACACTTGCAAGACACCTCAGAACCAAAGTTCTGGGTAGCAGGACTCCCATCAGGACAGAACAGACACCATTCTCCTGCACCAGTCGTTTGACTCGTTGAAGTTCCTGCTGGACATTTTCCAAGGGCAGGATGTGCCGAAAGAGCAAAGAGGAACGCGGCTACGAAAACACAGATCTTCTTTCCGGAAGAGGTAAACATGATTGATTGGACGTGAATATGTTGTATCAGACAGTATTAAAACAATAAAGATATAATCTTATAGAATTGTTCCGAGTTTGTCTGTAATTCAACTTCAGTTGGTGTCGAATCTTGCAAGATTGGTTGGATTGAAATGCAAGGCAGTACTGCCAGACTAGTCTCGGGTGCCTGAAAAATAAAATTGTATTTAGGCAAATCTCGTCATTTTTCAGCATATTCCCGCGTTATTTTTGTCAAACCGAAGACTTAATCACTATCTATCAGTTATATCATCATGATACAAAGTGCTGGTGTGGTATCGGTGCCGTCACGTGGGGTAATTTGTGCCAAGCAAACTCCGACACGACAATCGTCTCTTCATCCAGGAGTACGACGTCAGCATACCATCAGAAGGGGACAACGACACCATGCTCTATCTCTTGAAGATGCTGTGTATACATATATAGCTGCTGCTGGAGATGTGGAGGCTCCTAATGGGGCTTTGATTGCCGCAGCACTGGGGGTGTCTGCACTGGTCTTGCTCATTCCCTTTGCCCTCAAGCCAGGGATTGATGCTGCGGAGAAGATGCAAGAGCGGGTATGATTGTGTGCTATTCATGATACAACAAGACTTGTTTTGATGATGTGTATATTTTGTGTGCAGGATTTAAAGAGTGGACGGTGGAGAAAGTGAATGTTTCTGTACTGAAACTTACGTTGATGCTTGTTTGAATTGTAAAATACCTTACAGTGTCGATGTCGGGGACATTGATAAATGTCTTGTCACTTGTAATAATATGTCAACAGTACTCTCGTCAAGTCAAGGACAAACCTCTTCAATTGATTCCAGTCCACGTCATGTTTTACTTCATACTCATTTACGAGATGGAGTGGTTGATCTCCTCTTGGTACTGGCGGAGCGCTTTCTTGGGGTCGCCTTGACTGCAGCAGCAGTAGTAGTTGATCTACCCCTGGGAGCAGCAGCCTTTGGAGCCACAAGAGTCACCATGGCAAACACATTGGTCAAGTGCTCTGTGGCATCAACAGCCTTGGTGGCAAGGTCGTCAGTCAGTGAGTAGAGCAGAGAAATGACCAAGAGAAGTCCTGTGGCCTCAAGAACTGTGAATGCTTTCAACACGTGCACCAGAACATAGACCAGTCCAGAGTTCACCACAGAGCTTCTCAAAAGGAAACCTGGGTGGGCCAACTCAAACTTGCCCTTGATACCAGATACGGACTCAAAAGCATCGCACAAGAGCCTTCCTCCACATCCAGACAATGTTCCAGCAATCAACGCTGGGGCAATAACTCCAGGATATGCAGCAGCAGCAGCATTCACCTGGGCAGAGATTGTCAATGCACGGAGAATGTGTACACATGCCTGCACAGAATCAAAATCATACAATACCATTCAACAAGCTCAAGCCACATATATCATCAACATACCCTTGCAAAGATACCGACAGCTTGGAGATCGAACAAATCATCCACGAGAGAAATCGGGTTGTGATTCACCAACCACCATGACACGGTCCAGATGAGCACAGCCTGGTTACTGGTGAAGAGAACACTTGAAGCTTGGGTTCCCAAGAAATAATTTGACATCAAGTTTCCACCAAAAGCCAACAATAAACCCTAGATAATGTAAAGAAAAGTGAGAGTACAGAGCGTCGCGCAAGTGACGTCGTTCCGAAACCAAGTCCACGTACCAAGACATAACTCATCAGCCTTCCACTGTATGATTGCTTTGTCATACCAGCAATGGCAAGACAATGTCCAGAAATCAAGACTGGATGAGGAATTTTGGTCAAGAGACCTGGCAACTCCCCAACGTGCGACAGACGAGCTGCCGTCATGAGCATCTGCGTCACAAAGGCGACGACTGGTTCAAGAGAAGATTGAATCATCTTTCTACTTGTCAAATTGTATCACAATTGGAAAATTGTAAAATATGAAAAGGAACTGGGAGGGTGTCTCGAGATGAAGGATTCCGGAGAAAAACGGTTGATCTTGAAAGAGGTTGACATCGACCATCAAAGACTCTGTTTGATAGGACACATGTCTCTTCATGGGGTAAGATCTTCGAGTGTTTTCTGAATGATGTGTGTCGCTTCAGTCAACTCATCCTCTGTAATCACAAGTGGTGGAGCTAGTCTGATAATGTTCTGGTGGGTTGGCTTGCACAAGACACCGCGTTTCATCAGCTCAAGGCAGATGGTACCTGCACTGACTCCCTTGGAGTCGTCGATCACGATTGCATTCAGCAAACCACGACCTCGAACTGTATCAATCAGTGGACTACCGATAGATGAGAGTGCTTTACGGAACTTGGGTCCCAATGTGGCAGCATGCTCTGGCAATTGTTCATCGACCAGAACCTGTAGGGCTGCCTGACCAACCTTGGCAGCTACTGGGTTTCCTCCAAAGGTAGAACCGTGCTGCCCTCTGCCAATAGTGAGCATGATTTCATCACGACAGAGTACAGCAGATACTGGCATCGCACCGCCACTCAGTGCTTTTCCAAGCACCAGAATATCTGGTGTGGTTTGATCCCATTCAGAACAGAGCATTTTCCCTGTCCTTCCCAGCCCAGTTTGTACCTCGTCTGCAATCAACAGTGCGTTATGTTTTGCAAGCACATCTTTGCATTGTTTTAAATATCCGTCATCTGGGACGACCACACCGGCTTCACCCTGGATTGGCTCCACCATGAAGGCAACAATGTTGGGATCAGACTCGAGCTTTTGAGTCAGAGCTGCCACATCATTGTACGGAATCACTTCGAATCCGGGCATGAAAGGACCGAATCCAGAATATGATTCCGGATCTGTTGATGAGGATATCGCAGCCGTAGTTCTCCCCCAGAAGTTATTCGCAGCAAAGAGAATCTTGGCCTGGTCCTTGGGAACACCCTTGACATCATACCCCCATCTCCTTGCCAACTTGATCGCCGTTTCCCCTCCTTCCACTCCTGTATTCATCGCTAAGACCTTATCATACCCCAATAAAGACGTGATGTATTCTTCGAATTCGCCGAGAGCATCGTTAAAGAAAGCCCTCGATGTCAAGGTCAGCTTTGACGCCTGCTCTGTCATGGCCTTGATGATTGCAGGATGACAGTGACCCTGATTCACCGCAGAGTACCCAGACAGGAAGTCAAAATACCTCTTACCATCCACATCCCACATGTAAATCCTCTCTCCTTTGTTCAGAACCACCGGCAAGGGCGCATAGTTGTGTGCTCCGTATTTTTCCTCGCGGTCAATATACCCTTGTTGAAGAGCCGTCTGCGCAGGTGCTAATCCAGCATATCCTCTCTTTCCTGTGGCATCTACTGTTTCTATAAAAGATGCACTGGATCTCTGTCTCAGATTGGACAGCAATGCGGTAGCTTTACGCAACGTATGTTCTATCTGTGACCTACCCGACATGGCAACACGGTGGAGGGTGTCTGATTTCGTCTAGATCTGTGATTGATGATGAACCAGTGATATCTTGATTGTTTCAGATATTACATTTCAATGCATACCGATGGCAATGTGATTGGGTATGTATCTCGTTGGGAGAGAGTCCGCGTGCTCTCTCATGTGCTTGTTGATCCACGTGGACACCTCCAGATCTCCTCTGGAGACTCCAGTAGTAGCAGACGTATTGGGTCCATGGAACAACAACAGCAACAGCATGCTACTCCTACTAGAGATATAGATATGATCCATATGGGTGTTGTTGATATTGACACAAGGTCACGTCACGTGACGTAATTATTAAGAGAGCTCTCTCAAGGTTAGGTTAAGACATGACTCTGAGAGTATGAAAAGGTGAGTGAGAGATGTCGAGTCTCATACTAAATCAAATGGAATCATACATACCAATGATACTATAAAATTATAGTAAACACATACGTATAGAAGGAATAGGTCGAGGAATGTCTGTGACATTGCACACGAACAGTGGAGATGTCAAGATTGAATTATATTGTGAATTTGTTCCTAAAACAGCCAAGAATTTTCTAGCATTGTGTGGGTCTGGATACTACGATGGTACATTATTTCATAGAAATATCAAAGGGTTTATGATACAGGGTGGGGATCCGACGGGAACTGGTAAAGGTGGAAAGAGCATTTATAATTCAGAGACACATGGGAAATTTGAAGACGAAATAGTCGATTCTTTGCGTCACTCGAAGAGGGGCATAGTGTCTATGGCGAATTCTGGACCTAATACGAATGGGTCGCAGTTCTTCATTACATATAAAGCGCACGGACACCTGAATGGGAAGTATACAGTTTTTGGGCATGTCATTGATGGGCTGGATGTTCTGGATAGATTGGAACGTGTGCCAACGAGTCACGGGGATAGACCCGTCCAAGATATAGTTTTAGAATCTGTGACTATACATGCGAATCCTCTTGCATCCATGTAATACAGAGTATTCATTCACTTTGCAGAAGCAAGAGCCTCTTGCATTTCCTTTTGTTTCCTGATGACCCACTTGTTTGGCTGGAAAATCTGGTAGAACTTTCCCTCGTTATTTCTATATACCTTTTCTACTACTTCATTTGCCTGTGTATCCACCATCTCGACGACTGTTGCTGTCGACCCGTCCGTTGCCACCGTGTCAACCTGATTTCCATCGTCATCGACAAGCCGGATGTGGCAGTGATCAGGTACTTGGAGGAAGACGGCGCCGATTGGAGCCATGCATACTGCATCATACTCGACCAGTATTTCGTCTTGCAAGGCAAGCATGGATCGTGGTCCGGAGTTGAACCATTGTGTTGTTGATTCTGCATCACCAGGACCAGGGATGCTGCAGTCAACCTTGCTACACAAGAATCCAGAGGAGGGATCACACAAGAGTTCTTCTTCTGGTGTCAAATATTCTGGTACGTCGTTTGCATCCCATGATCCTTTCAAATCCAGTCGTTTTGTTCCCGTGTCATGGTCCATTGTGTACAATTCAAAGCCTTGTTCTGTGCCGTTGAGAATTCTCGAGTGCCTGTGACCATCTCTTGAAAACCTGTCTCCAATGACACCTGTTAGCACGAATGCAGATCCACCGACTATAGAGATACTATCTGGATAGCTTTGAGAGAGGTGGAAATGCCCTGAAAACCATAATTTTATATTAGGATGCCTCCTGACAAGAGACATGAAATGTTCTGCATTGCTACTGTGATTGAGCCAGGCACACCGATTCTTCACATGGACAGCTTGTACAGCCTTGAGCCCTGATCCGAGGATGGGAGCGTGGGAAAACAAAATCACTGGTTCGCCTTTGACCTCGTCCAAAACCCGTTCCAAGAATTCAATTTGCTCATCATCTATATGTACCTCGTGAACAGAGTGGACATTTGATCTGAATCTGACTGTAGAAATCCCGACACATGTCACTCGACCGATTTTTGATGACCAATAGTGATTTTGAGCAAACGTGTCCCTCCATACAGCCAGATTTTCCTGGTCTGTTTCAAATTCATCTCCCTCCAAGTCATGATTCCCAAGAATCAGCCCAACAGGTATATTGAATGAGTCCAGGTACCTCTTGGCGAGGTCAAAACAATCCCGTGATCCAGGCCATCCTTTTTCATAGCTACCAAGATCTCCAAGTTGAACAACACGTGCCTCTTCTATCGAAGGCGACGCTGACAAGAGTTGGTCTCTTGCTTCATAAAAGTGGTTCAGGTCACCTGGAGCATGAGGCAGATGTAGGTCACCTAGTATTGAAAGATTGAAGGATTGTAACTCTTCATCACCAAATGCATTTGGTGCAGATGCATTCACCTTCATAGATCGGCATATGCCAGAGTGACAAGATAGTAGTTTCGTTGATACCAGACTCTGACTCGACAGAAGCATTTCGATATGGGTTGACGATGAATGAATAATTAAATCTACTATATGTCAAAGAATTTGTTGGTGATGTATTGAACAGAATGGTGATCATCTCAATTGCATGAGACGGTGTTGTTCTCCTGCAAGTATCCTGGCCTCTTGCTCTTGATGTTCAATCTTTGCATCGTGGCTCTTTCTTCTGTTCAATCTCTCTGTATCGAGATGATTCTCTGACTTTTCTATGAGAATGTCCCATGTATTCTGTTCCATCCCGAAAAATGACAGTTCCTTGGATCCATCATGGCTGATGACTTCAGACAGGCTCTCATCTCTTCTCAATGTGAGAGCTTGGTGCTCCATTCTGATTCCTAATAATTTATGGATGACGCGTTTTAGTTTATCTATGGTCAAAGATGTTGGAACCTTCTTCGTCACGATGCGACTCTCGTAGTGAAGACGGATGTGCATCATTTTTGAGCCTAGGGATGCAGTTGAGTCTGCATGGCCAGATGAGCTCCTGCTGACAGAGTACTTGTCTTCCAGTTCTTGTATCCTGGTCTCCAAGAGAAGGGACAGCGAGCCTTCTACATAGCTATCTAATCTTCTCAGGAATGCCAGTTCACAATCTCTGCGTTCGCTGGGACTGACGTCACTCCCATTTATCCATGACAATGATGTCATTCTTCCAATTGCCACCAACCTATCCCTGGAGGCATCATCAGAACACAAAGGATTCCCAGAGAATCGCAATTCTGATATAGATTTCATTTTTGAAATTTCCTCAAGTGCGGTCCAATCATTCAATGCGTTTTTACCGAGATTGAGGTGATGCAATTTCTCAAATGGTTCCTGGGATGGTGTGATCATTTCATGATTCACACGCTCTATGGTATTATCCTCCAAGGAGAGATACCGAAGGTTTCGCAGCCTTCCAAGAGATTCCACAACAGTAATCCATGAATTGATTTTATTGGATCCGAGATCTAGTTTCTCAAGCAATGGAAGAGGGAGACCAGCCTCCCCCCATCCATCAAGAGGTATGTGATTATCATACACGTACAATTCCTTCACGTTTGGAAAGACTCTTCCAATCCATCGTATCACATCCTGACTATCAATGAGACAATGGTTCAGTACAAGAGTTTGAATATGACCGCAAGAGCCATTCTCTATTACCTTGTCACTGCAATGCATCACATTTCTACTCAGGTTGACACTCTTCAGATTTGGGAGAGATGAGATGCATGCAGCAACGTCATTCCACGACGACAATAGATTCTCAGACAAGTCCAAGTTTTTGATATTTCTCATGAAACCTAGAACAGATGGGCACATTACACACGTCGAGATGCTCATCCCTTCCAACCCCACCACTTCCAGGGCACCATCCTGGCAGAGAATGCTCTCAACATCTGCAGCACCCACCACAGTAGTTTCATGTGGTAAACTATCCATAGAATTCTTATACTTCATCCTGATCGCATCTTCGATTGATATTCCTTGGCACACTTGTTCTTTCAAGGCATTGTAACGAACAAAACTCCCAACAGGTCCAGCACAAGCACACGTGAAATATCTCTTGCCTTTGTAACATCCATCATGCTTACCCCTTGAAATATCGTCCCATTCAAGACCAACCCAGCATCCTTCTTGACCATCTACAGATCCTACATACCGAATCGTGGCTTTGAAATGCTCACCAATACGGATACGGACACCAGGGACTGCCCACTCTGCTGTTCTTGGAGAAGGAACCTTGTCCTCTGTGTTTGCACAAGCCTCCATCCAACTCCTCCTTTCTACCTATGGATTGATAGTATTTGATTTTAATATCTTTGATACGAGTGATGCGAAGTCTCAACTGAAAGATTGGTTGGTTTGTTGAATTCGAAAATCACGTGTTTTCAGGTACGAGTCAACGAAAGGTTTCCTTTCCTGCGATGCACATTTTCTGTTCCTATTGATCAGAAAATATACCAATATTATATATTATCAATCGTATTGTAAAAGTTTTAGATCTTTGATTGATGAGACCACCCTCATGCAAAGCAAAGCCTTGGTTTCTTTTCAGGCAAGCTTGCTCATACATGAATATGTTGTGATTTTACATGACTAGTCATCTATGTCAACGTCTACATCCATACTAGCGTCTCCACCAAGGTCAATACTGGATTCTCCTTCTCCATCGATGCTAGTATCGTCTTCAAATGTAATATCAATCTCTGCGAGACCTTGATCAATATTGTCTTGCGACCAGAACTCTCCCTCTGACAGTTTGGACTCTTTCACAAAATTATCCCATGCAGCCTTCATCTCCTTTGTCATACTTTCACGGTCAACTATTTCTTCTTCGTCTTCCTCTTCATCATAGTCTTCAGATGCAGCGGCAGTCGCTCCAATTTGTCGCACGGCATTGAATACAGATGTATCAACTCCTTCATCATAAGAATCAAGCATACTCTCAAACCTCTTCCTCTGCCTCTGGCCCTTCTTTCTCCGTAGGCTTTGTTGCTTCGCAATGTCCTTTTTCGATTTGAATACTTTTTTCATCGCATGCAGCACTTTGTCGGTCACCCATAACGAAGCATACAAACCGACAGAAAAATAGGCAAAGTCATACAGGACAGGATGTTGTTTTGAAAACTCCTTGGCATATGATTGCACTGTAGCTGCCTGCTGTTTCCCAAAAGACACTACTGTACTAGTGTTTTTGGACACGATATCTGCAGTCGTACTTGAGAATTCTGCGACATCTTTTCGAACCTTTTCAGCAAGCCCGACAGTTTCTGTATTCTCTACAGCTCTGTGATGCTCGACAGGAACTCTAACCTCCTGTGTCACGACATCACCTTTCTTCGAAGGATAATCTCCAAGCTTTCCAATGATGGATTTGAGTTTCATGGCTTCCTTGCGAGCATACTCATTCACCTGATGAACACCAGAGTCCTTAAACCTCTTCAGTTGCACAAGTTGGTTGGAACCATCCGACTCACTCTGAACCTTTTCCTCAACATTTTCAGCTTTATCTATTGTATTGATTTCAGAAGGTGGTTCAATCTCCCAAGAAGCATCGAAAAAGTCCTCTAATCGAGCAACCTGCTCATCTAATTTATTCCCAGGTGGAAGAGCCAGTAGTACCCTCCGATGCCGTACGTTGGCAGATTTGGATCCTCTATAGACATATTTTGACCTATTTCTATTGTACGATTGATCAAATGATGCCAAACCGACCGATCGCATGATGTGACATTCGGTTAGGAATCAGTTGGTCTGAACTCCGTCGCTTTCTGCTACGATCCAAATGCTAAATTTACTATACTATACTATAACAATACTTTTTAATATAATAATATAGCCCAGTGGCAATACAAACATACAGCATTAATCTGTGACCCCCCAGTATCTCACCAAAGCAGGCCCTTCTTGGGTGCATTCAACTTCTTTTTAAGATCTGGATGATCCGCTCCGATAGCATCCTGAACAGATGTGAATCCATCAGCATGAAGGCATTCATCAAGCTCTTTTTTCACTCGAGGAACGACAGATGGACCTTGGTATGACAGGGATGTGTACAGTTCCACAAGGGATGCTCCAGCTCGAATCTTCTCATACGCTTCACGACCATTCGACACACCACCCACACCAATAAGAGGAATACTACCACTGGTCAAAGAGTACATTTCGCGAAGGACGGCAGTGGACATGGCAAAGAGGGGCTTGCCACTCAGTCCACCAGCCTCTTGTCCATGTGGGTGAGATGCAATAGGACCAGGTCGATCAATCGTCGTATTTGATACAATCAGACCATCCACACGAAGCTTCATAGATACCTTGGTAATATCCTCAAGATCTTCACGCACAAGATCAGGGGCAATCTTCACCAACAGTGGTACACGAGAGGCAAGCTGGTCCCTCTCCTGTAGCACTCCAGACACTAGAGTTTCAAGCTCCTTCCTGTTCTGAAGTGCACGAAGGCCAGGCGTGTTTGGAGAAGAAATGTTAATCACAAGATAGTCTGCCAAGGGACCAAGCTCACGAACCCCCACCTTGTAGTCCGCAACAGCATCTTCACTTGTCTTATTCTTTCCCAGATTGACACCGAGCACCCCACGCCCATTCTCAAGCATTCGAGAGCGAGCTTGAGATAGATTCTTCTTTGCCTCATCAACACCTACGCTATTAAAACCGTAACGGTTGATCACAGCATCAAACTCCTTGAGACGGAAGCAACGAGGCTTTGAGTTTCCTGGCTGTGCAAGTGGAGTCACAGACCCAACCTCCACAAAGCCAAAACCCATATCCAAAAGCTCAGGAACCACTTCACCATTCTTATCAAAACCAGCTGCAAGCCCAACAGGGTTGGAGAACGTACGGCCCCACACAGAGACACTCAGAGACGGAGGGTCCTCTCGAGTCTCCTTTGGAAAGAAACCATGTCGTGCAGCCCAAAGACCAATATTATGTGCCTGTTCTGCATCTAACAATCGAAGCAATGGACCCAAAGAGCTCAAAGCGTCAAACTCCAACTGTTTCAAGTCATGACGATATACTGCAAAGGTCCCTGCCAGTCCACCTGCCGATAGATACGACAATCGTCTCTGTATATATGATTCCAAATGATGGTATATAATAATAATCGCATGCAGTATTCTTAAAAAAACACGAACCAATATCGCCAACCCAGACATGGAACATTCAAAATCTGGAATCAACTGTCACCTCAAACAGGGATTAAATGACACAATACGTGTACTAGAAAGTATTTAATATGTTATTTTACAACACTAATGTGAGTGATGTCAAAATAATTCATGCAACGGCAGGAGCACTTGCCTCTCGTGCAAGTTCCCTTTGAACATGACTCATCACATCATCATCTGTAATCTCTGACAATGCATTCTCTGCCACCAGATACGATCTTGTTTCTTCATCTAAACCTGCCTGTTTCTCTACCTTGAGATATCTCTTTCTCACGAAATCATCAATGATATCTGATGGTACTCCCCCAAGCATTGGATGCTTGGTTGTCCTGTCTGCCCCCATGGAGTTGAGGTGTCTCCAGAGTTCCTCTTCCACCAATGATCCTCCAGACATGGTTATCAACGATATGATCACTCCGAGCAATCCCCATCGAGCATCCACGGATGATGCGTCGGTCTTTCCAACAGTCTCCTTGTACACCTCCTTTGGAACCATACTCTTCAATGTAAAATACTTTGTTCCACTCTCTCCACTGCCACTCTGTTGTGTTCCCAACACGTTCTTCTTTGTAGATGGCTTGACAAGTTCTACCATGTCCATGCCAAAGGACGATGCCAACAGGAATTGCACTTTTGCGAGAATCAACTCGGAAACTCCGCGTCTCTGTGACACCAGGTGCTCCCCTATCTGCTTCATCAGGTCACTCTTTGAGACCATGCCACCTTCTTTATTGCTATTCGAGAATATCATATATCGGACAGCAGAATGTGCAGCAGCATCCAGCTGGTGCTCCGTGCATCTGAAAGTATCTGCCAGACTTGCTTCCAAGTTCTTAAAAGCATCTTCATATTTTTCTATCGTATCCACAACCCGCATCGCACTTGCTTGGGAGATTTTTCCTAGTGGAATAGATTCAATTCCCTTTTCTGCCGTCTGCGTCAAGTCAATCGCTGACTTTCCCTGTCCTCCTTCCTCTGCAACAGCAGAGGAACGTAACCGTTTAGAACCAGACCTCTGAAATGACATCCTGTGGTAGTACACTTGGATGATGAGAGTAAATATTTATATAACACTGGTGCTGTTGGTTGTCACAGATGTGATGCCTACTCGCTCTTCTGTTGCTGTTGTTATCGTTGTTGTTGTTGTTGTTGGTAATTTCAAATTTCAAACGTCCATCACACACAGGTACGAGCGACGTATCTTCTACTGTATGTGAACTGATTATAAGACATATATTTAATGGTTATGGACGATGCCTGAGGCGTAAGGATGAATTTTTGAGGCAAGAATCGTTAACGAACAGCGAGAGGAAAGAAAAAAGTCATGTATCATGTGTGGACCTGAGTCCATGGGTCCGTGCGTGCGTGGTATTCGTAAAATATATTGTACATTTTATAATACTCTTTATTCAAATACTGTTCTTCATCTTATAGCGTGCCTCAACAAGCGAGTCAAGTCAGGACCCAAACCATTCATGAGGTATTCTTGAGAAAAGTCGCGTCTACGGAAACAGAGTTGAATTTATCAGTTTTATATATAATGCTATATACATAATATCTAAGGGTATACGCCAAGGAAGTAAGAAGGTCGAGAGATTCCCTACAGAAGATTGGGATCCTGTATTACCCTACACACGTTTCTTTCGTAACAATGAGGAACCAGGATGGATCGTCTCTCTTGTCAGATATACGAGATGAGAAAGAGCAGAATGGAGATGGTGGTCCATCGGGAGTGGGAATGGATGGGGAGGATCTGGGCATGTTGTCCCTGCTGCAGAGAGGGAATGACCTGGAAAGTGCAAGCCAGAGTCATACATTCACTGCAAAAGAGAAGAAACGGTTGATGGATTCAGAAAGTATAGATTACCTAGCTCCTAGCTCGCGGGTGTATAAGTACTGGCTGTCCCAGCAGGCATGGGGACGGCACTGGGATAGATGGTTGGTAATGGCATGTATTGGTTTGGCACTGGGGATTGTTGGATTCTCAATGCATTTCCTAATATCATTCTTCTCTTTTATAAAATACCATGGAACTCGGTGGTTACTTGTGCGGACACACGTTATCATAGGATGGATGTTCAATGTTTCTTTCTCTTTGGCACTGGTATATGCTTCCACGTGGTTGGTGGTTCATGTGGCACCAGAGGCTGCAGGGTCTGGAGTGCCAGAAGTCATGGCATACTTGAACGGGTGTGATATACCAAACATCTTTAATTTGAAGACGCTAGTAGTGAAATTCTTGTCGGCGGCACTTGCTGTGGGCTCGGGATTGCCTGTGGGGCCTGAAGGACCCATGGTGCATATTGGAGCAACAGTTGGGGCAGGTTTGTCGCAGGGACACTCGACGCATTTGAAATGGGACAGCGGATTACTCCGTCGGTTTCAGAATCCAAAAGATAAGAGGGATTTCGTGACGGCCGGAGCTGCAGTTGGAGTTGCTACTGCTTTCTCTGCCCCTGTGGGAGGCCTCCTGTTTATGTTTGAAGAGTTGGCTTCTTTTTGGCAGCAATCCTTGGGATGGCAGATTTTCTTTGCTTGCATGATTTCTGTTTTCACGGCAGATACTCTGCACTCTGGTGTTTCTGCATTAAAAGAGGGAACTTTTGGGCTATTTGATGATGAAGCATCAACTGTTTTCTTTGAGGTTCAAACACAGCTTGCAACGCATGCAATGGCTATGATACCAGCTGCTGTGTGCGGTCTAGTAGCAGGACTTTTGGCTATTCTCTTTACATTCTTGAATCTGCGAGTGACGAGGATGCGATCAAAATTGTTGTGCTCCAGAAAGGCAAAAATGATGGAACCTTGTATCCTGATCATTGTCTTTATCACTATAGGAACGATTCTTCCATTATTTTTTCCGTGTGTTCCAACACAGTGCGTCATCATTCAGGGAGAGTCGACGCCGGTATGCCCCGAAGGGACGCCACCTCGAATTCAAAGGATTGTTGAGGATAGTATCGAGTTATATACGTGTTCTCCGGATGCAGCAACGTCTGATATACCTCCAGACTGGGATACAGCCCCATCTCAATCGAATATTACCGTACCAAAGTCATATAATGAGTTGGCGACGTTGATGTCGGTCACAGGGGAGGATAGTATCAGGCATTTGCTGAGTAGGGGTACCCATCGAGAGTTTGGGTATGCTGCAATTTTATGCATGCTGATATTTTATTTCGTAGGAGCAGCTGTTGCAGCTGGAAGCGCGATATCAAGTGGAACTTTTGTTCCAATGCTTTTAATTGGAGCGTGTATTGGGCGCTTGGTTGGGTTGGTTACAGTGAATATAGCAGCGTCACATGGAGCAGGAAGTGACGGAGCTCCACCTGGAGTCTTTCTTCCGCCAAGTCCATGGGCTTGGATGGATCCAGGTGCTTTTGCTCTGATTGGAGCAGGTGCCTTCATGGGTGGGGTTACAAGGATGACACTCGCCTTGGCAGTCATCATGATGGAAATGTCAAATGATGTTCGCATTTTGCTCCCTGCAATGGTTGCTATTATGCTTGCAAAATGGGTTGCAGATGCGGGATGTCATTCTCTCTATCATGGACTATTAGCAGTTAAGTGTGTCCCATTCTTGCCCAAAGAACCAGCTACGTCTTCCTCGCTTGAGTTGCTCGAAGTGCGTCATGTCATGGCCAAGCCAGTTGTCACATTACATGAAAGAATGATGCTGCGGGATATTCTTGACGTTTTGAAATCCACGAAGCACAATGGATTTCCTATAGTAAGTAAATCTGGAGATAATTGCGTTGGTCTTGTGACAAGGGACCACCTTTTGAAACTTCTTGTTGAGGCTGTTAGAAGAGGCACATGCCATCACCTGGAGCTTGGGTATTCCGAGTTAAATCAGGGCTTGGTTGACCCAATGATCAGTGCCGCTGAGGAAGAACAAGAACTAGCCATCTTAGAGGGCGGCATGTCGTCAATCTCTGGGTCCTCCAACATAAACCTTTGGGAAGAAGAACTCGATCTCTTCCCCTACATAAATGTGTCTGCGTATAGAGTCTCTGAGAATTTCTCCGTGGAGAAGGCGTATCTCCTATTCACGACCATGGGATTGCGCCATCTCGTAGTTGTAGACGAATCAAACCGTGCTAGAGGGATTATTACAAGGAAAGATCTTCTAGGGTACAGACTTGATCAGTCACTTGATGCAGCCTCCAGGACTGGTGTGATCAATCACCTTTGATAACAATATTACTTATTAGTTTCAATTAAGACGAGTCATCATCTTCCGGCTGTATGGCCAATGCAGTTTGTGTTGCGAAACGTAAGGTTTCCAATGTGGATGAATACTCATCTTGCCCCACAACTTGTCTGGGATATGTTGTGGCTAAACTGAACTTTAAGAATGCATTGCCCTCCAACGACTCAACCCAATCAACAACACATCGAAACTCATCAGACATTTTAAATCTTCTTTGATTTGTCTCTCCGGTAGGAAACCGGACGCGGATGACACAAACAGCATCTGCATCTGCATTAGGCTCATCCCGCAACAGGCTCCTTTTTTCCTCTCGCCTGGTTGCTATAAATTCTTCATCTTCTCTTTTTTTTCGCTCTATTTCTTCCTGCATTTCCCTTTGAATACGCTCCTCTTTTTCTTTTAACATTTGTGCTCTGCGCTCCTCTTCTTCTTTCTGCTGTCTTTGCTGCTGTTTCAACCTGTCAGCCTCCAGTGAACGTTGGTACTCTGCGTCCTGCTCCTCCCTCAACCTCCTATCTTGATCCCTCTGTTCCTGAATCAGCCGCTCTTCCCAAAGAATACCTTCGTGCTCTACAAGAGTAGATTGAAGTGATTCAGCGAGCGCTTCTGGACGAACCATTCCCTCAGTATATGTGAGCAGTCTGGTTCGTGCTCCAGAGAAGGCCAAGAGAGCACAATATGGGTATTTGCAAACTTGCAGACTTGACGCCAACCGACTGGCTTCTGGACTTCGAACATCGCCTCCCCAAGACACAAAAGTGGAATTCACATAATCCACGAATGCAGGTGAGCACAAGGTATCTCTACAAAACCTATCGCTATCTTCGTGCCTGTGGGAGTGCAAATACACAAACAGGAATAATCCCTCCCTTTGCGCTTTCTGTGCCGCTAGTTCCCAACCATTAATCTGCCATCTAGGGGTTCGCTCCCCGTATGCAGCACTGAACGATTGTATGAATTCAGCTGCAGCAGCTCTGGGGTCCTCTGTCCTGGGCACAGGCAAGAGTGTTCTGCACAAGGAAACTAGTGCCCTATGCACTCTTCTCGGCAAGACTCGTCGAGATGCAGCATTCAGAACTGCACCAGCAAACCGAATCACCCGACCAACCAAACGAATGGACAATGCAACGGCACTCAGAGGGAAAGCTATCGGGCCTCTGCTGCGAGGACGTACCAGGACTTGCCGAGCATCCTCTCTGATATCTTCAGTTGGTGGAAATGGTCGCTGTGGAATTCCATCTGATGGTCCTGCTTGTCCACGTATTTCATCTGGAATCAAGAAAGTCAGGCTTAAAAACAGACCCGTACGCTGTTTGACATGATGTCCACATGGTTTCAGTCAGTTTGACTTCCCTATGTTACCTACCTTTATAAAGTTGAACAGCAACAGCAAGGTCACCTCCACTTGCACCCAACAGAAATTCTGCTTCTTGTCGGGTGCACGTTGTGATTTCTATTAAATGTTCAATTTGCTCGGGATCAAAAGGTTCTTCCATCATGAATCTCTCATAGCACTGTGCGATTCGTTAGTAGTTGTATTACAATAAATAATATTTACTTGTATATAATGACAAAGCATTGGTGGAACATTTGATCAACGAAGCTGTGGTGGTAGATAAATTGGAGTCTGGGGCTTGAAGGTCACAGACCTGCCATACTGTGCAGGAGTCATAGATGTCGGTTCAAATGCCTCGTCTGGATGTGCTCTACGTCCTGATGGAATTCCAATTGGCTGCCTAGAAGGCCTTGGTATATTACTGCCGAATGTTGTAGAAGGGCGAGGTGCTGTCCTGACATGCTTTACTTCCTTGTACTCATACTTTGTAGCAATCCATATGAACTGGATGACGTTGATAAACATCAGAACTCCTAGGAACAGTAAGAATAGATCAAGTCGTCCCAAGTTCAGATTTTTTGGGAGCCATCCGTATCCCTGTGGATCTGTTGAACTGGTAATCCATTGCACAGCGAAAACAAGTCCTCCAGAGAGATATGATCCAATGCAGACAGACAGAAGTTGCAGTGCCATAGAGCATGATCGCATCACCTGAATAGAAGTAAGTATAGGGTAAGACGCGGACTAAAAAGAACAGTTGGATGGGTATATCACGTACATCTGGTGCTTGGTCATAGAAAAACTCCATGGTTCCAATGGATGCAAAAATTTCAGAAGTTCCTATTAGGAGGTATTGAGGTATCTGGTACCACACTGAAATGTTTACTATGCCTTCGTCTTCGTCAATTATATCTCCTGCATTAAACAACTCGAGCCTTCGATACTCTACAGCAGCAGAGACAAACATGGCCACGACACAAATGCCAAGGCCCCATCCTATTCTCTTCAACATTGTCATGGGAGTCCCTGCCCTGCGTAAAATCGGTACAAGTATTTTATCATATATTGGTATCAATGCTACAATTGCAAATGTATTGATAACCGCCAGAGATGCTGCTGGGATGTAGAACAAGCCATCGTAGAATGGTATCTCAATTCTTCTGTCCATCTTTGAGCCTTGGACAACAAAGAATGATCCCATCTGCATATAGATGGTCCAGTACATTATCGTCGAGAAGAAGATAGGAAACATACGATAGACGAGCTTCACTTCTTCGACCTGCTGAACACTAAATTGCTCTGACTGACCACCATGTGACCGTACATGTGTTGCTGCATTCAACCATGGCAAGCTCTGTGATCGCCGTAACCCATCCTGTGGCACAAGCGGCTCTTGCATTTCAGTATCATCAGTTTGATCATAGTATCTATTTGCTTCTAACGCATTCTTCTTTGCTCTCCTATTCTCTCTCCAAGCAGCAGCAGTCACTTTGACAACACGAGCAATAGGACTCTCACTAGGTTCGACATGCTTGTACCGTGGACTGCCAGCAATAAATACAACTATAGCAACCGCCATAGCAAATGCAGGAATGGCAAAGCCGATTCCCCAGCTTATATTCTCCTGTATCCACACAACACATGTCACTGCAATCAGACTCCCAACATTTATGCTGAAATAAAACCAGTTGAAAAATGACTTCTTCTCTCGTCGATCATCTGCATTCATTTCATCAAACTGATCTGCACCAAACGCGGATACGTTTGGTTTGATTCCACCAGTACCCAATGCCACGACGTACAATGAGACATACAATGCAATGTTCTGCAAGGGAGTTGCAACCTGAGAAGGGTCAGGCTTCAAACCAGGCACCAGAGCAGAACCAGCAAGCAGCATCATACCCACAAAATAAATACATGAAAATACCAAAATGGTCCTGTACCGGCCCCAGAGAGAATCAGCAAGCCATGCCCCGAGCAAGGGAGTTAAATAACAGGTTCCTTCAAACAAGTTGACCTGAACTGCAGCAAACCCAGAGTCTTCTCCCATGACTCTGTTCAGGTAAATGATGAGATTTGTGGAGAGGCCGTAGAATGCTAACCTTTCACAGAATTCATTGCCCAAGATGAATGGGCAAACACTCAACAATGTTGACGAACGCCGTGGTTCCTCCACGTCTCCAGTGACGGCATTGTTGCCACTCCGTTCTAGTCGAGAATTCGCCATGTGCGATAGCTAGACCAGATGTAGAAATATATTATACTTTTATATCCAGGCAAAGAGTATCTAAATAAAGAAATATACGAGCACACGAACACAACACACTGTTCCTCTCAAAGTCTCCAACTATCGGAACAACCACATACGTGAGTGAGTTGGCCTTGTCGTCGTACACGGATAAACACACGTGTTCACAAATGTATGATAAATGGTTTACTACCTTGGTATGCACGGGTATATCACCATTCATTCAGGGTATACCCTAATGTAAACCCTTAAACTAACATTTTTTAAAAATTTAGGACGCGCCTTGACGTACATGTAGCAGTACTACATCCAGTTATCTGCCTCTTGACGAGCATATCTAGGCATACACGTCACAACAAATAAAAATATCTACACTTTTTCATTCAATACATACTATTGGTATACTAGCCTATAACCAATGCATGTACAGTGGATCTGCTGTGGTTGCTGACGCAAATTCAGATCTACCAATCTGGGTACCCACGACCATTACACGATTTTAACTCACTGTCGTTACAAAAGTATTCTATATTAATACAATTATAGTAATTAAAGAATGGAAGAAGCGTTGAAAATGCCAACATACCAGCAGCAGTCGGCGATTCTTACGCATGGTAGTCCAACCACCACCAGGTGGTTTTCATTTCAGTCACTTGTCACGGCCATCGGCATCATCTGGCTGACTTTGCTGACATTGCAAGTATACATACCGGATAATAATGAACGTAACGGGACAATGCGATGGATAGCGCCATCACGCAGTCGGAAGCAAGGGAAGCAGCCATGGAATCATGGGGAGATGGTGGCCTTGGAAGGTACTACAGACTATAGGCGCGGATCTGGCTCTGATATCGTCATGATCCAAGGTAAAAATTTGACCTGGAGGTTTCCACCAAATATGCCATACCTGGATGCGTTGAAAACGTGTGAGACACTCAAATGTGTGAGAGATGCCCATCTGCAGCCACGTACAAAGGGAGAAAAGTTCAACTTTCCCCATTTCATCATAGCTGGCTACTCAAAGTCTGCCACCACGAGCATGTACAAGTATTTGATACATCACCCAGAGGTCGTTGTGCCTAAAGTCAAAGAGGCAGACTTGTTCACAAATAGATGTTCCTTTGAAGGAAAGAGGATGGATTGTCCAGATGAAAAAGTCAGGGAATATATCCAGGATATTCTGCATTCGGGGCGTTTTGTTAGAGATGAAGCACAAAGAGCTGTGTTTGAGGCCACGCCTCGTATCATGGATTTGGGTCCAGTCTTGGCTGAAGGTCTGTACGAGTTGATGCCTTGGGTCAAACTGATTAGCAGCATGAGGGAGCCTATATCAAGAACAATCTCCAAATACGTGATGCTTTTCGATAAGGGGATAAATTCATCATGTATTCATGATCATTCATTGGCACACTGTCTCTGGAATGATGATACCCCAATAATGGGGAATCCAAAACAAAGTTACTACTCCCATCCACTCAAGGCGTGGCTTGATAACTTCCCAAAGGAGCAGTTACATCTGATCCAGTACGAGGACCTGGTGAACACAGAGGAAAACGGAGAAATACAGGCAAGGGAAATAAGGAGGCTGAAAGAATTTATTGGTGTGTCAATGGATGGTCTGCCTGATGCACTGAGTTTCGAGGATGCGAATTGTAGACACTGTAGAATCAAGCCACAAGGCTGGCCAATGAAGGAAACTTTTTATAGGAAGCTGATTGAAAAGGTAAAGCCTGATGTTTTGGAGCTTGTGAGACTTATTGACAAGCACAACCTGGGTAATGGAACCCGATGGTACCAAAACTGGGAAAGGGTGTGGGACACCAATTTGGAGTCTTGTGACAAGGTCACAGGAATGTGCCACATTCAGCTCACCTAATTGTCAGTTAAAAGAAAAATAAATTAATCCATATTTTTTCTCGATAATAAGCATTCCTATTTTGATTCCTGATCACAACGTGACGTATTTGTATACTGCCAGTCCCAAACATTTATCCATCTCACACACCACACTGATTTCATTTTGCGTCCACACAACGATTGAAAGATCTTTATTAGTATGATCAATATTCAGAATTCATCGCGATCGGTTGGATATATGCATAGATGGCGTCATGCGTTGCCGTCACCAGGTTTTGTTCAGAGAGGTAGTGACAGCAGGAGAGTTGGTCTTGTTCGAGGACCTGTAGTCGTTTCGGCTGGAGATGGACAAGGTACGGATAGAATTCTTATGATGTGGTTCAATTCTGTGTACCTATATTGTATCCCGTGATGTAGATTTGGATGAGTTGCTCAAAGAGGACATGCAACGGATGGCAGCAAAACAGAGCAATAGTGTTCAGGTTGAAGAACGGAATGACTCGGAAGGGTCATCACTTAAGGATATAGTTGATAAAATTCTCATTGCAGACTTTTTCTTTGTCTTGTTTTCGCTTGGATGGTTTGGTGTGGGTGTTGGTGTCAAGTCATCCAGTGGGGATTCGGTATGTGGTGTCACCTTTTCATGATTATCACCAGATCGAAGGATTTTGACTGTCATACTCGTATACATGCAGGGTATTCTAGATGCTTGGATATCGCTATGGCAGTGGGTGTTCCAGCCTGCAATTGGAGTTCTCATGTTGGGTGCAGTACGTTGAATTGATGATTGCCGTCATGTAATGGCACAATGGTTTTCTAATCCGTATATTACATGATGCAGTTAGTCAGTGGCACAATAGGATGGATAAAGAAGAAAATGGAATAGTAGTCATAAATAGTCAAAAGAAATATACCACGAATCCTTAGTATCCCAGTTTTAGTATCCCATTCACTTCCTCCACATGGAGTTGGAATGCCCCTTCTCCCACAACAAGAGATCCTCCGTCATAGGTGTATCGAGCTGTGGGCTCAGGGAAACTCATCGCACCACACACTTCAAAACCTAGACCACTCACGACGTCGACCTTTTGTCTAATTCCAAATGAATTCCCATGCCATACGGCATCAGTATGCCCAGCAACCCTAGGCACATCTGCTCCAAATTTAAATTGAACTCCAAAATTTGGTTTGATTCTCCCATCAAGATAGGTGCAACTACCAACTAGAGCCACCTTTGATCCATTAGGAAGCGCAATCTGCTTTCTATATCCCAGACGTCGATCAGGGACGTCCAACGAAAACCTCCCTTTCAGAAGAGTATCCTACAGCAGTGAAACAGAGAGTGGTACAAGGGTTGATTCATCGTATCCAGCCATATGTTATCAAAAGTTGAGCCGATCACGCACCTTGACAGAGCATCCATACGAAAATGTCCGACTTTTTGTCTCGTAGTCAGCTTTAAGTGTCACTCGGATGGGAAAAAACTGCACCCTCTTCCTGATCTTCAACTTATCCAACGTCTTTGGGAACTGAGAATTACTTGATAATACAATCTGAGGTGATTCTCGCCGCAATATGATAGATGTCTGGCAGGGAGGAGACGTTTGCTCTCGTGAAGCAGTCGTCGAGATCTCATCCATGTTTGTTCTTCTTTTCACGACAACAGATTGTGGTATTCTCGATCCCTCGAATATCGATATTTTACATGATTATTCAGAAGTCAATCGAATTGATGATTTCTGATTCTTATTAATGGCAACGAAAGGAATTTCTTTCTCAGCGCAAAACCTATTCAGGTCTAGACCTGCTCAAGCAGATCTGCTTTGGGATTGCAAATTTGAAACACAAAGCGCATGCATGTCACGATATATATTGTATGGACAATAAATGCTACGCTCCTATTTTGGCGGTAACGCTGAAATCAAGATGTGGCATTCTGACACGAAGTGGATTTGCATGAACATGTAAACCCTGATAAAGCGCCCAAATCTTGATAATTGAAAGTCAACTCTTCGCCTTCCTGAACATCCTTGAGTGTCTGTAAGACAAGATGAACCGCTCCAGCTGGATCAGTGCGTGGCTGAATAGCACAATTTGGACTGCAAGAATGGTTTGCAAATCTGGCACATGAGCCAGCCTTGGTGGCATCTAAATCCCACATGTGATCGATTCTATACATCATATGTCTTGGATGTTCGATACTTCCCCTGGGTCTACCTATGATATCTTTCAACACAATCCCAAGACTCTTGTATACCTTCTCTCTCTCACTAGCTTCTGTGTGAGAGAGATATTCCCCTAAAAGCTCAGTGACTGGAGTCTCAGCTTTAATGGAAGATGAAGCAAATAAACCAAATCCATGGATCTCAGATGTACCAACCTGGTACATCGATTTTTTCCTGTTAAGAAAATAGTTTTGCAAATCACTTAGGGTGATTGACTTGCAATCATTCGCAGCAAGTCGATTCTTCCTTGATTTGAACATAAATTGGGAATGCAGTGATGGACTTTGCTTAATGATGCTGCATTGTGAGAGATACTCTCCCTTTTGTTTCGTCCATTCATCCACAGGAAAGACCAGGCTGCAACCATAAAACTTTCTGATATGCTCAGATGAAAGCTTTTCAAACTCATACTTCAAAAGATGCAATCCGTTGATGTAGTCCTTGGAAGAGCAAAGTAATGTGTTTGAAAGCATTTTGCAGGTTGCAGGATCTTGCATGGGTACATCAGTTGAGGAAGAGGGTTCTAAATGATTTGAACCAGGCACCTGATCGCCTGCTTTGCCAAAAGCTTTTGCGAGCCCATCAGTTAATGTACTTAAAATCGTAGACTTTGCATCTACATCTGTTTCTACATTACCAGCGGACTCTGTATACACTTTCTGTCTTTTCTGTCTTTTCTGTCTTTTCTTTGCGACTCCAATGTCAGGGATGGTTCTCTTTGAAGACTTTTTCCTCGATCCACCTACACCTCTTGGGCGTTCCCTGCATCGTCCAATGTGCCCATTGATATTGAGACAACTGTGCCTTTTTGTACATCGCAACTCTATTGGTATCTTACTCAATTCTTGCCTTGCAAGCTCTTCAATATCTAAAACCTTAGCCGGCGTGACAACTTCTTCTTTAGTTGGCATCTCTTCTTCCTTGGAAGCAGGCATTTCCAGGCTGGAGATTTCATGATTACCAGTTTTGGCTTCGACCACTTTGCCTGCATCTGAATTTCTATTTGAGCCTTTTCCGGCTTTTACAGATTCTGTACAGACCTTATCTTCTTTTTCGGCATCCTTGCTTACTAAGGAACCTTCCTTCGATGGCTGTTGCTTTGTGCCAGTCTCCAAACCTCCGCCCTTTGACAACAGGAGTTCCTCTTCAGGATGAAATGCTGATTTATCTGGGCTACAAAATTGATCTGATGCTTTCGGACTTGCCTTTCCAGTATTGGCTGCATTCTTGTCCTGCCTCTCCACGCTCGAGTGAGAAGAATTTCTTCTCTTTGAACATTTGCCACGGTGACCTTGAACTCTGTCACAAAGACTACTCTTTCTGCACCTACACGAGTCCAGTTTTACCATCGTTCCAGAATCTTTTAAACCTGAAGATTCAATGCTTAAAGGATGCTTTGAAGGCGACTTCTTGTTCAGTGGAGATGCAATGCCTGGATTCCTCTTCTCAGAATTATCATCAGAGCATTTCTCTGTCCGTGATGACAAATTCTCTGACAGCCGTTTTGAAGGTTTCAATTGTCTTCCAGATTTTGATTTCTCTACAGGAGGGTCAACAATTGCCTGTTTCAATCTACCATCATTAATGGGCATCTCTGCATGACATTTGGATGCTTGGCATCCCCAGTAGGGAGTATTGCCATCCAAGTGCTTCTTTTGACAAGTCAGGCCACAGTAGCAGAGTGGAGCATCATTTTCAGGTGTTCCATGAGCAGTTCTACATTCAGTAGTCTTGTCTGCATCAGCTGACTTGGTTTCCTCTTTAGAACTACAGGCTTCTGCAACCATTTCAGGCAAAGGGTGTGTACCTCCTGAGCTGAGCTCTGCCAAGTTTTCATCAGGTCCATTTGGAATAATGTCATCATTTACGGCCCATGGTAGGTTTCCAATTGCATACGAGTCATAATATGGGGAGAAAGATTCATGGTTTGGATTCCATGTGTTTGATTTTCGGTCAAATGCTCCCACTGAATTGACATGTGCATCTTTAATCAAGATATTTTGCGACTGGGGCACCTTTGCTGCTCCTGCATTCTCATGATATTTTTGCCCCTCGTGCTGAATGTGATCACCTTCCATAGCAGCATTGTTTACAAACAGGGCCAGGCTTGTCTGTGGAACACCCGCTCTGAATTGGGCATGTTTACTCGAGTTTAAATGCATCCCTTGATGTTTACTAGGGTCGTCTAAAACTGAAGTATCAGGACAGGCCAAATCGCCATCTGAAGCCAGATAGGCTTGCTCTGCAAACTCAAGGAAATTATCAGATGACGTATACAATGGAATTCCATAAGTCTGTGCAGTTGTTTCGGCATATTGCTTCATATATACAGCCCTTTTAGCAGCAGCCTCACTTTCTGCAGCTATAGCTTCTGCCACTTGTGGATCTATATAGACATCTGTGATTGGGTACATCAATCGAGTGGCATCAAGGGAATTATTTTCTATCAAATCCCGAATATCCTTTGCAGCAGTCCTAAAACCGTCACCATTTGGCTCAGTACTCCATCTTTTTCCCATAATTTCTCCTGCTTTCAGGGCCTGGGACGCTGCATTGAAGTCCAGCTGCCGTACAGTTCTTTCCTTGGTAATGTGAACAAGCTTTTCTTGATCCAACTGAGAGTATTCCTGCGACTCACATCTCTTTGATAGAAAGTCGAATATTTCCTTTGACTTTTCAAAACTAGCTGCACTCCTTTCATACCAAGAGGCGTTTGACAAGGTTCCGGGTTGAACTTTGGGATTCTGGACAAGTCCTTGTTTGGCAGATTTCCCTGGCTCGAGTTTATCCATGCGGTTGGGAATACTCATATCCATTGTGAATCTTGATTCAGGCTTTGGATGTCCCTGCAAAGAGCGTCTGTGGTATTGGGGTCCACCTGTCATGTAATATGGGTACCCAGCAGGATCACATTCCAGGTATGGCTTTGGACTGTTGATCTCATGTCCATACTCTGGAGAGTACACTGCTGGAGGATAGTGATACTGTACTCCCATCGGTTTCATAGGCTTTCCTATCCAAGAATCTCTGTACCCAGAATTGATCCCCCTAGGTGAATATCCGATGCCATGTGCGTAAGGCCGACTAGGTCCAGACTCGCCAGGTCTCGCAACAAACATCGACTGTACACCTCCGGGGTCGGGCGAGTGCAGTCTCCCTTTATCGAAATTTCCTATAGGGTTAGTGATGCTTTCGTAACCATAAACACCCACATTATTCCCACACTCGTGGTTATTCTGTCTTTTCCCCCTACGTGCACCCGCGTACCTTGCCACAGGTTCTTGCGGCAGGGCTTTGGCACGGGTGGTATCCTGTGCTTGCATCACCACGAATTTATTTTAAAACAGTACAATTTTGAAATTCAACGTAAGGCTTGAGCAATTGGATTTCATCTGCGAAGAAAACGAGGCCGACTTATACGATAGAGATTTGACAACTAAGCAAACAGAAAGGCAACACCCCACAAAACACATGTTTGTCGTTGTGTTGACATAAATATATGCACCGTTGTAGAGTTCCACCATTCTATACCCAGTATCTTGTTCAACTGGAGTATAACTACACCTCCCCACCGAACGAATGCCTCACTGTACGGGAATAAGACGCACCACAACGAAAGAATATCTAGAAACATAGGACGTGTAATTCTAATTCATATTTATGTATCATTAAGAATAAAGTCGGTTGTCCTAGCCAACGTGTACGATAGCACGATGCCTGCAAGCTCCGAGCTGCCATCTGCTTTGGAGGGATGCATCCAACGAAATGCACCGATATTTACTATTGAGATACTGCTTTGATGGGACCTTGAAACCTCCTGAATCTGAGGATCAGGTCCAATTGTTCGGTCCAAGAAAACCAATAATTCAAATTCTGATGTAAATTCTGTGCGTCATTACTGATTGGCCGGATGTCTAAACTCATCATATTTCAGAGGTACCTGGCAGCACAAAGTATCGGTTTGGTATTCAAAACAGTTGTTACATTCAGACAGGGTTTCATTCATTTTCTTCAGCAGCAATATCTTCTTGTTCTTCTTGTTCTTCTTCTTGTTCTTCTTCTTGTTCTTCTTCTCCTTGTTCTTGAATTTTCGACTTTTTTACCGTCGTTTGCTCAAAAGCGGCAGCTAGACCAGCAGCAATGATGGTTCCAGGCTCTTTGGACAAAGCTTTACCGGATATATCCTCCTCTACATCCAATTCTGCAGATCCGTTGGTAGAGGTTCCTGTCTTTCCAGTAGGTTTGGTTCCGAATGCAGCAGATCCTGCTGCGACAGCAAATGCACCTAGCACGGCAGTATCTGCAATATCCACGGCGAGACCGCTAAGAAGAGCCGCTCCAGCAACACCAGCTGCGACCATCCCAGCAGCTGTAGCTGCCTTTTTCAGGGAAGATGTGCCTTGCTCCTCTTCCTCAACTATAGTCGTCTCCACTTGAGGTTCTTCAAGAACCTCGTCTACAATCTCATCGGGCATTTCTTCGGAATCGGGTTTGATGTCAGTTTCAACGTCCATTTGAGATTCTAAGAGATCTTCAACCTCATTCTCTGCAAGTTGATTTGTAGACTCCGATGGCTCCACATCCGAGTCTTGTGCATCAACAGTATCTTCGAGATATTCAATTGTATCTTTCATTGTAATACCGGCAAAGAAATCAAGCATTGGGGCAAATGATCCTGCGGCAGTCTGCTCATCATCAGCCTCATCCCAGGAGGCCAGGCTGCTCATCTGGACAGGCTTGACCACTGTCGAATCCATTGACTCGTCGCACCAAGCGAGAATCAATTCACCATCCTTCATTTCATTCACACTGGGAATCTCGAGAAGACGGTTGCTTGTGTACTCCCAGATGTGCACTCCAGAGCTGGGGATGGCATGGACGATTTTAAACTCAGCACGAGTACCAGATGGAAGCTCAACATCCGCAACCCAAACATCTCCATGAGTCCAATGAAACTTTGGAGCATTTTCAACATTCCAGGAGCCCAATTCCTCGCATGATCCTACCAAACAAAGGTGTTCTCCAAAGGCGATGGAAAGCTTGATCTGAACACGAACATGAACAGTCTCCGTCGCTGTTGCGAGCTCAAGGCTTTCTACAGCATTGCATGTTAATTTTTTGTTCTGATTTGACGTGATGAAACGAGATCCAAGCATCCTAGGGCATACTCGTGGCTTATGACCAAGGGGGTGTCGAGACAGAATGGCCATTCTGTCATTCCTTGGGTTGCCAGAGGGGCAAGAGACGGTTGTAAGCGTCACAATCATAGTGTATGATCATAAAAAGGTATTTTTAAATAATAAAGATTGTATCATAATGACCAGGCAATTTCTACATGCATCCGTGACATGCCTTGGCATGAATGCCTGCAGATCTCCAATGTCGTTGTGACCGACCACATGGTCAAGAGGTGCTGACCAGAAAATAACTGGCCTTTAGCAACGAAAATGTGATATTTAGCCACACAACTATCATCATTTATGTCAAAGGATGTTTAGAATCCCTATATCTATCCCTGACATCATAAATAAGGGTTGTTAGGACCTCAGGGAATGAATAGATATTCACTCATCATGCCTCGGTTTCGTCGATTGTTTACCGCAGTCAGCCATGAGCTCAAACACCCCTCTGGTAAATTCAATGTATCAAATCAATGTGGGATGAAGGATCCTCGTCTTGACGGCAAGAGAGAGGTATTTCAAACCATCTTACCTTCAGGTGAGAGTCTTATTTCAGAAAGTCATGAGACTCGTGCTATGGTACCATTACTGGAGACCGTGTACAGGTCGATGTTACGTCTTAAAGCTTTTGATGAAACATTCAAACAGGCTCAAAGACAAGGTAGGATACCTTTCTTTGTCGAGTCAAGAGGAGAGGAGGCAGCGGTGATTGCAAGTGCAGCAGCTTTGGACAGAAATGATCACATTTTCTCCCAGTATAGGGAGCACGGTGCCTTGCTATGGCGAGGAGCTTCGATGGAATCGATGGCTCATCAATGTTGTGGGACGAGGAAGGACTCTGGCAAGGGTAGGCAAATGCCGATGCATTTTGGAGACAAAGAAAGGAACTTCCACACAATATCGTCACCACTATCGACACAATTGCTGCACGCCACAGGATTTGCATATGTCCAGAAAAAGAACACAAAGAATGTTGTAGTCTGCTACTTTGGAGAAGGGGCGGCATCTGAAGGGGACTTTCATGCAGCTCTCAACTTTGCATGCACGTTGGAATGCCCAGTCTTATTCATTTGTAGGAATAATGGGTGGTCGATCACAACACCAACAAATCAGCAATATGCAGGAGATGGTATTGTTTCACGGGCATCTGGGTACGGTATTCCTTCCTGCAGGGTCGATGGAGGAGACGCTCGAGCTGTCTACATTGCCACACGGATGGCTCGAGATCGGGTAATGAAAACATCTTCTCCATTTCTTATCGAGTGTATGACTCATAGACTTGGAGATCACTCCACCTCCGATGACTCGAGAAAGTATGTTCCAAAGGAGGTATTGGATGAAGGTTTGCAACATGGTGACCCCATACCCCGCTTGCTTTCATTCCTTTCAAAAAATGAAAGCACCATTGATGCTGACAGTTCTGGACAGATTTGGATGGATGCAATCCAGGAGGCACGGGCAGCTATATCAAAAGCAGAGAAAGAGCCAATCGAGCCCATCTCAACAATGTTTGATGATGTGTATGACATACTCCCATACAACCTAGAACAACAGAAGCAAGAACTTGCCAAGTACCTGACACATATGTTACATGCTTAGATAAAATTGCGAATCAGTCGCAAAAGTATTGAAATGTTTAGTAGACCTCGACGTGGATCTGGTTGTTGTGCTTGAGCCCCTCATAGAATTCAGACCAGTTGAGTCCCTTCTCAGTGGCCACGCGCTCAAGCATCTCCAGGATTCCAGGCATCATTCCCTTGAGTCCGCAGAAGTACATGTGAGCTCCACCCTTCATGAGGTCAAAGATCTCGTCAGAGTATTCCTCGACCTTGTCCTGGATGTACATCTTTCCTCCATTCTTGTTGGTCTGCTCTCTAGAGAGGGCATAGTCCACTCTGAACTGATCTGGGTAGGTGGCAGCGATGGACTGAATCTCGTCATCGTACAACTTTGCGTCAGAGTTGGCAACTCCCATGAAGAGCCAGGCAAGTCCAGTGAACTTGTAGTTTGGAACATTTTCCATGAACATTCTGCGCCAGAAGGTACGGAATGGAGCAATACCAGTTCCAGTGGCAACCATGATGACAACAGCATTTGGATCCTCTGGGAGAAGGAGAACCTTTCCGGTTGGCCCAGTCATGGTAATCTCAGTTCCTGGGGTAGCATCGCACAAGAAGTTGGAGCAAATTCCCTTCTTAGCTGGATCCTCAGCTCCGAGCTCCGGGCACCAGTATGTGGCACGGCGGACGCACAAAGAGGCAGTCTGTCCATCAAAGCTATCTCCGTATCTAGTGGAAGCAATAGAGTACAGACGAGTTCCATGTGGCACTTCCTTTCCTTTGGAGTTGATCTTGGTTCCTGGTGGGATCACTCCATAAGACTGACCCTCAACGAATGGAATCTGTCCGTTTGTCTCAATGATAATGTGACAAGTCTCTCCGGTAGCATTTGGTCCTACAATGCGCTCGACGGATTTGACCTTTCCAATGAATGCCTTCTTTGGTCCATAGGTGTTCATTGGGAGACCAATCTCCTCCAATTCGAGAGGGACATCGGCACGCTTGACCTCAGTGGCAGCAGCGCGGACTGCAGAGCGGACAGAAGTGCGCTTAGCAGATGGCTTGGAGGCAAATACAGCCTGTAAAAATATATAACGTTATCAAATGCCGTTTACAAGAGCATACTCGCGGGATCCAGTTTGCAACTCTACTTTGAGCCGCTTTGGACGAGTGGACAACCACGTACCTTCACGCTTGGACGTTGGGCAATAGCAGCGTTCATCTTTTCAAATTCACAAGATCTGCAATATTAAATACCATTCGTGTCATACATTGCATCAGAGTGTACTTGTGGGGCACAAGACGACATTCCTCTCCCTAACAGGAAGGCGTCGATTACAAGGAGGTACAGACCACAAGGTGATCTGCTGCATTGTAGTAGACATACCAGCTAAATTTCAAGAATCTTAAAGAATGAAGAGAAGTATGAACGACCACTGGTATGAGTACGATGGTGCGTGGTAGGCATGCCATCATCAGCACCTTATCCATGGCGTTGGATAGAGGTCTGGCGATCGACGAGCACCCGATCCAAAGCCAGGCTCATGGGCCATGGCCAGCCGGTCCGGACCAACTGCAGTTGGAATTTAAAATCTCATCTATGACATCTCTTTTCTATGCAATGGTATCAATGTATGCACTCATTCAATGGTGATATCTTTGAATCCAATGTGACTGACCATATAAAGACATCTTACTCTAGAAGGAATTGCAATCACTCATATGGTTGTGGTCAACCAGTTGAATTTCAGCATGAAGACTCATGCATCTACCATATTCTATATCAACTGTGACGTATCAGTGACATCGTCTCTAATATCGCATACAAAATTAAAATATAAATAATAATACATAATAATTCAGTCGATATGGAAGGGTCAAACGCCGTGGTAGAGACGAGGAGACAGAAAGCAGTTTGCCTTATGCTCGTCCCAAAGGATGAGAGAAGGATGTATTTGGCGTGGATCTTCGATCCTCATTTAGAAATAAATGTTATTAACATGTCATGCATGGATATTCATGAACCATTTCAGCAGGAGAGATTGTTTGAGTTACTCTTTCAGTCGACTCTGAAGGCAACCGAATTAGAGGTGCATATGGTTGGATGCATACATTTGACATGGGTTGAGCATATTCAGAAACATTATGATTGGGTTCGAGTTTCCTATGGGATGCCGGCTGAAGTCGAGGTATCTCGTGGTGAAGGCATTGAGACATCAGTGAACATGCTCATGCATCTTCTGCAAGCTGATCCCTCGCAAGCAGATCGACTGTACCAGCCTCTTGAAGGCATGTTGTCAATAGATATGGATTCTATGTATGCATTAGGTATCCTGAGAAGAGATACTGGTGGCTCTTGTATCTTCGATATGGCAAGTGCTCAATGCATGACAGTTCAAGGTAAGAAATGCATGAAGGAATGGTTCATGTTACCCCTCATCTCAGAAGACGTTCGAGCATCACGCCTGGATATGGTTGAAGGTTTCATCTTAAATCGACATGTGATGTCGTCTGCTCGAAAGATACTGAAGCGTATTGGCAATCCATGGTCACTTGTGGAAACATTATGGAAAAACCAGACGCTTCCAAAGCCTCAGGACCAGACAAGGAATTTTATGAAACTTCGTGATGCGCTGGAGTCGTTATTGAAGCTCCAAGAAGTGTGTCAGATAGCAGACGGGTGCTCTCTTCTCTCATGCCTATCGCAGAACACGGCTGGTGTTATCCAGCAACTTGGGTCCCTCATAAACAAAATCATTGACCCTGACCAACTGCCAGAGGGCATGTGCGTTCAGTATGGAGTAAGCCAAGAGTTAGACTCTTTAAAGTCAACATATTTTGGTATGGATACCATGATGAAGCAATTGGTGATGCTGGAGAGAGAAAGGATACCAAAGTACTTGAGAAGATCACAAGATTCAGACATATTCTCATGGGAAATGATTCATATTCATCAAGTAGGCGTGTTTGTCCATTGCCCATCAGGACTTGTCCCATTCTATCTTGAAGAATATCTTCCGGATTGGAACCTTGCTTTTGAACCTGGATCATTGCAGGAATATCAGGGTGCACTCTACTCTACAGATTCTTGCATGCAATTGTTTCAGCGATTTGGAAGTGTCTTTCCTACAATTGTGGACCTTGAAGCCTCAATATGTACCAAGCTTACAGACAAAATCTTAAGGCATAAAAATATTCTGAAGAATGCATTTCATGTTGTTGCAAACCTGGATTGCATCATTGCATTTGCAAAATTTTCTCTGGATCACAACTTTACGAGGCCAGTGTACTCTAGAGAAGACCATTTGAGAATACATGGTGGCTGGAATCCCATCCTACAGTGCATTCCAGATGTATCAACATGCATTCCTAATGATACAATACTTGATGGGGGGAGGAGAACGCATGTAATCATTGGAAAGGGAGGGACTGGAAAAAGTGTCTACCTCCAACAGGTAGCAATCATTGTATTCTTGGGGCATATAGGGTGCTACGTTCCAGCAAAACAAGCAACCATTCCTATGAATATTGATAGGATATGCTGTATGCTCTCCACACAAGAGAGTCTACGTGATTCATCCTTCAGCCATGGACTTGGGAGAATTTTGGAAATGCTGAGATTTGGAAGCAAACAATCTCTGCTCTTGATTGAGTCCTTTGGGAAAGGCACGGTATGCTCAGATGGAATAGCATTGGCAGTATCAATAATTAAGCGTCTATCACAGAAATGCGGTATCCTAATGTTTGCAACTCACATGGGACAGCTCTTCTTGGATCAACTAGACCTGACCGAGCAAAGGATGTGGGATGTATACTTTCTCGCGACCGTGCCTAGCACCATATCGATGGGAAATCAGACAAATCTCTTCAAATTAATCGCCGGGAAAGAAGCAAAAGATCAGGGAATGAACTGTACAATCCTCTGTGAAGCCTGCCCTTTGATTATGGAAAGAGCCCGCCATGTTCTGGATCTCATGTCTACAGTATCTCTCTCAAACACTCTAGCCAGGCATCCAAAGTTTTCAATATTGGATAGAATTGAAAGGATACAGGCAGTCAAGAACATTCGCTCCAAGGAGGACGCAGTCAAATTCATTGAGGATGATGGTGCCAATCTGCAATCAAACTCACTCACTATCTGATCCATATGATCCGAGAAGATTCAATGCATCTTGTTCTTCATCTAGTTTCACTACCTTTCTACTCTTTAAAATTTTCGATGGCTTCTTGGACGACCCATGCAAAGAAGCATGCTGCCGTTTTGCCTTGCCTGTCGGCTCCACAGGTTTATTGCCTTCTTCTGCACCTTGGTTCTGAGCCTTGCGAAATGCCTGCAACTCTTCTTCTTCCTTTTTCTGAATCTCCAAATGGTTTTTAGCTTCTGTATCCACTATCTGATTTAGAAACGTTACCTCATCTTCATCCAAAGGCCTATTTTTCCCAGTCTTCATTGTTTTCCATCCTGCTTCGAATTCTGCTTGTTTCTGCTCCTTCTGCTCCATCAGGATCTCAGCTAGAGGCCTGGTATCTATGGGGGCCATGCTTTTCTCATTGTGATCACGAGCATGATCGGTCCCCGAGGTCGCAGAAACAAAGGTCTTCACATCCAGTAGTCCCTTTTCCTTGGCATCTTCGACAACTTGCTTCTTGCTGGTGATCGGGAACACGTCTTTGACATCCCGATTTACTTGACGTTCTGAATCGTTCAGAACACCGGTATCATGAACGCGGACGAGTTCAACAACCCTTTTTCCAGACATTGCGTAAGAATGTGTCAGAATCGGAAAGCCATGTCGTCTCTCTGTTGACCAAACAGGGCAATGAAGGATGTATGTATATTTTTTACATGTGATTGATAACTTTTCGGTCATCAATTAGTTCTCCGCAGCTTTTGTCATAGACATCCTGTGACTTTTCTCCCTTGGTGCAAGGCAGGACTCTCATGATCATGAGAGCAAATTCTCTCGTCAGTATTCGAGACAATCAGAGAGAGTAACCACCATTCAATATCATCCTTTACATATGGATGGGATGTGTAAAGAGTTGAATGAAGGATACAACAGCTAGAAAAAAAATTCACCCAATACCATCCACAAGTAGTGACACTCCCCGTTTGCATCTCACCAAAGCAGAACCCTCTTACTTGAGCACTGCAAACACCTTCTTCGCAGCACATTTGTCAACACAGTGCCAATAATCAAAATACTGCAACGTAACACGGTATAACCCGATGAGTTATCACCAAAACATTCGGCAGAATGGACAAGAAACGTACCTGACCAGTGCAGTGGGCCTCTCCTGTTGTGTCTTCGGCAACACGCTTTTGACAAGCCTGCGGTATCACATGATCTCAAACATCAATATATGTCATAAAAAGTTACGAAGAGTGCAGAAAAGAAGCCATACCTCGTATTGTAGCCATGCTTTGATACAAGAAGGCTTGCAAGCCTCTTCTATCTCTGGTTTGGGGTTGATCACTTCTTCGTCAGCCATGTTCCTATACAATTAAAATATTCTATATAGTGATTTTGATAAGGAGATGCGCTGTATCAGCATCCGGATACCAGGGATGCCCAAGTCCAACTCAAGTGGGAAAAAAAATAGATGTCTAAAAATGGTCGCGACTATTAATAGCCAATATTGGCTTGAAACGAGCTTGTCCAACAGGCAATGTCGTATTTAATACATAAAATAGCGTAGTTTCATATTCAACATATACAGAGGAGGTTCACTGCTGGTGTGAAACTGTTGTCAATCAGAAGGAGGTTGTCTTTTGATCAATCAAACAACCAGTGAGCGTCGCGACTGAAACAGCCTTTCATCCTCAAATCAATAGAAGAATGATGAATATAGAAGAATCCAAAGAAATGGAGGGGATTGATCAGACCAAAGTGGGAGAAGAGGTTGCTCACTTGATGGAACTGGCAAAGAGTGGGAGCGTTGTGCAAGCAACCGAAGGGCTCTTGGCGATTGAAAAGAAAGGGCGTCTTGCAGAAGATCCTACAAGTACAAAATTAGCATGCTGCTCTTTGTTGGAAGTGCTGTACAATCAGAAAAATTACAAAGATATGCAGGAAAAGCTGGTCCTGCTGACCAAGCGTAGAGGCCAACTGAAAGATGTGGTCAGAGCAATGGTCAGACAATGCATGGAGTATGTTGAAGATACTGATATGGAATCAGCACTAGATAGAGGAACAAAGGAGGAGATCATTCGGACCCTTCAAAGCATTACAGAGGGGAAGATTTATGTGGAGATAGAGAGGGCAAGGATTACCCGACAATTAGCTGGAATGAAGGAAGAAGATGGTGACATTGATGAAGCTGCAAACATACTTCAAGAAGTTGCAGTTGAAACGTTTGGATCCATGGCAAAGGTTGAAAAGATTGCCTATATTTTGGAGCAGGTACGTCTGTGCCTTGAGAAGAAAGATTACATCCGGGCTCAGATTCTCTCAAGAAAGGTATCTCCAAAGGCTTTCATGATACGAAGTGTTGCTAAAAAGGGAGAATCATCTGGGGAGATTGGTATTGAAGGTACATCAATTGAGCCACCAGCAAAAGGAACTCCAAGCTTGGAGGAGCTTAAGATTCAGTACTACTCTTTGATGATCAGGTATTACCTTCACGAGAAGGACTATTTGGAAGTTTGCAGATCATATAGAGCTATTTTAGATACTCCTCAGATTGCATCAAATGCATCTGAATGGGAGAATGCATTAAAGCATGCTGCATGGTATTCTGTACTGGCTCCCAGGGACTCTGACCAGATTACATTGCTGGATGCTACCAGGAAAGATTCCCGCATGGACTCTCTACCACTGTACAAATCTTTGTTGGACCAATTCTCAAAAGATGAGATTCTTTGGTGGAATATTATTTCACAGGAATTTGCAGATGAGATTGAATCACAGAGAGACATATTTGGGGCTCAGGAGGAGGATGGCTGTAGACAAGCTTGGAGGCTCCGTGTAATCGAACATAATATCTACACTATCAGCAAGTTTTATTCAAAGATCTCTTTAAACAGGCTCGCGGATATCCTAGAGTTGTCACAGGATGAGGCAGAGAAACGCATCTGTGCCATGGTTACAGAGAGGGGACTTTCTGTGAAGATTGATCGCTCTTCTGGTACCATCAAATTTGGTTCTACTCCATCTAAAAGTGAAATTCTGAATGCTTGGAGTACTAAGATTCAGAAAGTCCTCACGTTACTCGAATCTACGTGTCAGCAAATACAAAAGGAAAGTCAAATCCACAAGGTACCGATTGAGATTTGAGCACCCACATTTGACCACCAGTATTCACAATCAATCAATCAATCAATCAATATGTAAGGACTATTCTTCGTGCGACCCAAAAGAATATTTTTTTAATGTATCTGTATTAAACGATGAGTGAGGATGTACAGTATACCAGCCTGGAGCTGGCCAGGGTGAGGATGTTTTTGGACATCACCATGGATCGTCTCCACGACACTGAGGACTCTCTGACATCCATAATGCGTTCCTTCTCCTTGTTACGACAGAAATATGATATCGATATCAAGCACCACGCATCTTCATTCATGTCTGAACTCAAGGAACGAGCTGTAGAGATGAATGCATCGATTCGACAGGGATATGACGAGATCTTATCACAAATAGTAGACCACCACACTACAATTTTGAATGAGATACAAGAGCGCTGTCTAGAGATTCATCAGGCAGACAGCACCCAGCGTATGATGCTATCAGATGTAGAAGATCTCCAAAGGAGAGTCATAGAGGAATCACAAAAGGATGCACAAGTCAAGGACATGGTGCAGTCTATTCGTAAAGAGTACAGTAATTCTCTAAAGGATGTTATTGAAGAACTGCAGGCATCGTATCATTCGGACAGAGACAAAGCAATCGCAGAACTGGAGAATATTTTGAAACGTGTAGCAAACTCGATGTATTAAATTCTTTTTACATAGCAAAGACGTTGCATGTTTCCAGGAAGGTTACACGGTAGTTTTGGCAAGGTCATCTGCAACTTTGTCTGCCTCTTCCTTCTCCTCGTCATCCGCCTTCTCTTCTGAATCGGGAGCTTGACCTATCAATGGCTCATTGCGCTTGGCTGCTGCTTCATATGCCTCTTTAAATTCTTTTGCCCTCTCTGCACTGGCGAAACGAATGCAGAACAATTCTGGCTTTTGTTCTTCATCAGCAAAATCGACACAGTTGAAGACAACTGCTTTTTCATTACCGCTGTGCTCTTGGATGTTCGTTCCAGGCATGATGACATGATTTCCTCGAATCTTCAGTGTCTTTTCCTGGCGCATCAAGAAACGAGACCTTTTATTCTCTTTGTGCTGAAGAACTTTGGCCTGCCCAATTCCTCTCTCCTTCCACTCATTACTATCACTGATAAAGCGGTACAGCTTGCATTTTCTACGTACAACACCACAATGTCAGACATACATATACACACAGAGACGCAGTCAATCAAATATGTAAGCATAGACGTACATGTCTAGGAGACATTCTTCATCCTCTTCTCCTGTGGCAACTTCAACTTCTTCAAGCTGCACCACCGGCTTGAATTCAGCCGCGCACTCTTCCTCATCTGGAGCCGCATCATCTTCCTCCTCATCCTTTTTCTCTTCTTTGTTTGAGGTGGTTACTCCACTGAAGCCCCCAAATCCAGTACCTGCACCGAAAGTCGAGGCAGAACCAAAGATTGGAGTAGTCTACAGAAAAAGTACAAATACTCATCATACAAATCTCAACAGAACTTGGTGTTAGGTGCTTGTTCGATACATTCATGAACGTACCTTTTCTTCTGATTTGGTCTCCTCTGGTGTTTCACCGGCGGCATGTTTCTCTTCTTTGTCGGACATGAGTAAACGTTTGATCAGTCTCTCGCACCACTAAAGAACTCTCTCACTCTCTATCTCGTTAATAATTTCAAAAAATAACAGTATATTCTCTGAGAATGATCCTGCCCTAGTATTATATGTGTCCCCCTGAACATCTGAAACGTCCGTCGGTCCATTGACCCAGCAACATACTGCATGCATGTTTGAAAAACAAGGTAGAATACTTGACCACTCAACACCAATATTGACTAATCTTTTACAAGTACAAAAAGATGGTAATAACCATATAATATCATAGTAGTAGTAATAAGTATATACATTCATGTATCATTGTGTTCATTTCTGTAATCATGAGAGAGGGAGAGACATACCCACAGCTGCTCATCTCAGGTATGTAGATATACATTCTGGTAAAATCTAGGCATGTAAAGCCATCGCAATGGTAAGTGACGCACATGCAGCGACATGAGCCCCATACGAAACGGATCCTTTGCCCATGCACAGCAACAAACTGCTTTCAAATACAACCATTGCCTGCAGCAGATTGTGCTTCAACGAGATCACATCATCCTCCACAGCAAAAGCATCCATGCTGGATGATAAAAATTTAATCACACAAAATGCTGCCACAAATAAATCAGCATGTTTCCCAAACCAGTTCTTCTTTGATCCGATCAGAGCAACCACCGAGGATGCAAATGCCGCAATGGAGCAGACAAGTGTAATCAGGGACGATCCGCTGAGACTCTTGTCAGGATTGATGCACATGAGAATCATTGTTGCCAAGATGTATATGGCTGACAAGCCAAATCCTCTCACTCCCATGGCTTCTGGCAGGAGATCCATCTGAGGCTTTTTCAGCGTGTCATCGTCTTCCTCTGCAGAGAATGACGTTGCCAATTCCTTGACGACTTCGTCTTGAGTAGCAGTCATACTCTCTTCTTGAGTAGTATTGACACTACTAGGCTCTTCTTGGATAGTATCAAGAATCTCTTCTTGAGCGGAGATGGCATCCTCATCAAGGATTTCCCAACTTGGCTGAGTATCGAGAGGACCTTCTACCACCCGTTCCATGATTGCATAGAATGCTTCTGACTCCTTGGCCTTGGCCTCCGGCTCAATACGGGAACCAAATGGATACGATGTATTCATTGGCAAGTCCTGCAAAGATTCTTCAGCACCAAACACTGCAGAGTCTTGCTCACGCAATGCCAGCAAATCCGCCATGTGGGACACGTGGCACTGTCCCACCAACTCTAAAATTTCCCCAAGGTATTCTGCTAGTGTGTTCAAGTCATTCAGAACGTCTCCCTCCAAGTAATTTTCTGGTGCACCTACAATGATTGCTCCAATTGGTTTACCATGTGCCATGGCAGGGATAGCAGCAATGGAATTTTGGTTTCCAACTGTCTGGTCTGTGCCATACGGAGCCACAGACGGGGGCAAGACCACCAGGTCACCCCGCTCCATGCATTCGGCACTCAAACTATTCTGAAACGACACCAAATTTGTCATGCATCGTCCTTGATGAAGTAAATTGTCCGTCACAAATAATCCGGATCCGGAGCGTAATGAAGCCCTCACGAATTCCACTCTAGGAAACAGTTTCCGTAGGCCGTGAGCCAGCTCCGCGCTCGTCCTATCATTCCCAAAGGTCTGGGCAATGGAAGAGGACATCAACCGTATCTCATTGCGGAAACTATCTGTATTTTTATCTTGATTGACAACGGGTGTGTGCATATTTCCTGTCGCCTCGTGCTCGCACGGCCAAGGCATTACAAGACAAATAACCTATCAAGGTCGACAACAATGCAATGTTACGTGTCAAACCACTGGGATAGTGTACCAATAAATTAGTAAATATAATTCCAATGAATTCTGTTGTGGTATTTCATCTCGGTGCTGTAGTAGGAATAAAGATATTCGATTGGATTGTAGGAACGCTGCATGCCTGGCGCGTGCCTTGATGATTCACATCCTCCCATCCAATGAGACCCTGGAAGGGACAAACCATCCAACCTACGAGATATCTACTGGTACCACGAGATATCGTTATATCTATCGTCATGCATCCATGGCAATGGTTCGTGACCTCGTTGTCAATCGAAACAATGACAGCAGATGTCTCATTCACGTCGTCATCCAGTCAGTTTCATCTGAAGAGAGAACAGACGTGTGGTATGTACTGGGATGCATAGGATGCATGCAGATACAGGTCATGAAACTCTGACCACCTACTATTTTCATATGGGGTGACTGTTCATCATCATGATCTAGTAGATCAGTACAGGATCGAAGATTCATTATATGTGATGATGGGTTTAGATGGCCTGCATCTAGTCGTCATGACCATGGTACCGGTACCAGACCGGTCTGAAGAAATTAAATTAAAAAAAAGGTAAAAAGCTTGCAGGGTACGTGCGTTGCCTACAAACAAAAGACAACAAGGGCAAACCATCACACCCAGACAACCAATCAAAAACGAAAAAATATATATATTCATATATTTCAACTAGATATGGGCAACTCTGTGTCATACTGTGAGGAGGCAGTGGTACGTTGTTGATGTTCTCAGGACCTCGATGATGTCTTCCTACATGTTCATGTCTATTCATCATCGTATTCTTCCTTGACTGCAGACCATGCCAGCCGATGCAGAGCCAGTGAGTCAAGAAATTGTAGCAGCTGCAGAGCCGGAGGCAGTTGTTGACGAGGTTGTAGAGGCGGAGCCAGAGAAGGAGATTGTCATTGATACTGCTCCAATTGATCCCAGGTTTCCAGCTACGAACCAGGCCAGGCATTGTTTTGTAAAATATAATGAAGCACACAAGTGTTTCGCAGACAGAGGAGAGGACGATGACGTGTGTAAGAGATTGGCAAGGGACTATAGAGCAATTTGCCCAGTGGAATGGCTGGAAAAGTGGAATGAGGCCAGGGAAGAAGGCGCATGGTGGGGCAAGTGGTGATGTGTATGTTTTAAACGTTGTAATAATACAGTAGATTAGTAGTTATGCTTGTTCATCATCGCTGCTTGAAGATGAACAGAGGATCAGGTGCCTCTGTTCCCGGTTGGTAGAGGTATGGTAACGCCGTTTCTTCTTCCTGGCCCTTTGAGCTTCCCGACGATCAACATCAATACCTATTTTGGCAGTTTGGTGTTCTTCATCCATGATCTGATCGAACGAGGCTTGCATCTTGAAGTCCCGTTGTGCATCAATCTTTGAAAAGTCCTTGGTTGCATAGGAACCTAGTGTGTGCATGAGTTCTCCGACCCAGCCCACGTCCTCGACGTCTATATCACCATCATCAATGAGAGATTCAATATCGCTCTCATCACTATACGAGGGACGCTGCGGTACAGGCTGGAGGGCAGATGGTGGCATTGCCTCTCCATAAAAGGTTCCTCGTCTCTTGACCAGTCTCCTCTTTGACATTCCTTCAACTCGTTCCTTCTCCGATTTCTTCCGTACCTCCTCAGCATGAGATACTGCTACCTGGCTATTCTGTTCAGTAAGAGGCCTCCGTCTCTGTCGCGCCTTTGTTGTCCTCTGAAGAGGTTTCTTTTCCATGGTGTGTGAGTCGGGCATGTCTCGATGTCTTGACTGGCAGAGATTTTCATCTCCAGTTGCCTTTGTTTTTTCACATCCTGTTGCTGACACCCACTGCCCATATTGTCCCGGATATGACAGCGGTACAATGCTCTTTTTTTTGTTCTTCTTGTGTATTGTTCCACCACTAGTAACAGGTGTTTCAATATCTTGTGGACCTCTACCCAGTCGACCATGACCATCAGATAGATTCACTGGCTGGTGCTCCTTTGCATACCATGGCTTCTTAATCCCAAGTGTTATACTATCCCTCGTACTCACTGCTCCACCAAAGAAGGATGTCCGACTGCACCATAACAACAACAATAACAACAACGGATAAAAGAATGTCATCAAACAGCGGTATAGTACTTCATCTATGTATATAATTATTACATACATACCTAGCAAGTCGTGTACGAACAATATCAGTCTGGACCATGTCAACAATTTGTCAACAACATTATAAACACAAGTATGTTTACATTTACTACACTTTTTGGTACTATAATAGTATTATTACACTCATACATACATTGGTATTTCTATCACAATCTTTCCATGCATGGCTAAAGTTCAAATTTGAAAAGCCTCGAGTCGATCTTAAGATTGACGAGAATTCATTCGAATGAGAATTCGAAGTTAGCTTCTCTTGCTCTTATAAGCTTAATTAAGCGCAAGCTTGCTAGGGTTCTCATGCAATGTTTCTTTGTTGAGCACAACTCTACTATACTGTAAAGACCTTTACATTGGTTTTTCATTTGTAAATGATATCTTTCTTTTGTCCCGCGCAGGACTTTTGGGCATTTGGGGTGGGGTCCTTTTAAAAGGACCAAATTCACATGTCCGATGAAACAGGCAACACTCACACCCTTCTAGATTGAAATACTTGAATATTCATCTAATTGAATATATTTCTACCTCAGAGGTGTTGATTATGTTCCATATTACGCTGAAAAGATGGCTGTTGTCGAAGAATACGGCCCGATTTCCGTGCACGATTGCAGCATCATCCAGATTGTTTGTTCTTAGGCAATCGAGAAAGTCTTCATCTTCATCAAGATCACCACAAGTGCATTCCTGATGATTTCTAACTACTCTGAAGTTATATTTGCATGGCAGTCGTAAGAGCATATCTCCTTTATTGGCAAAATAAAAGTTCAAAAGATCTTGATCACCCAACTCTGTGTTGGGTGCTTGCTCAATGACTTTGAGAACATCTTCTGCTATCTTGTTTTGCCTGATAAAGTCAAGATTCATTAACAAAACCCCAGCATTTATTCCTGTTCTAGGTATATAGGTTAAACCAGATTTTTCCTTCCCATGGTTGTCAGTGTACCAACCAGATCCCTCAGCCACAACTCCTAGTGCTTTATTTGTCATTTTCACACGCCACTCGTAAAGGCTCCAAAGAGATTCCATAACCAAATTATCACGGTCTAAGTATATTAAATAGTCTTGATCAACCATGTCTGGAATCGCTAACCTCTCCATTGAGCAGCGAGCAAACAAAGAGAGGCCTTTGCTTTCCAGAGCTGGTGGATATGTTCTGATCTCCATACCAGCCGATTCCCAAGATTTTCTTAGATCAGCGAGATCTGCTTCCCTTATGTCCTGCTCTATTAGGTGTAATACTAGATAATCGTTGAAATCAGCAGAAATCAGTATTGACTTGAGCAGAGTTTTTAACAACTGGATATCAGGCCCGCATTGTGTAGTTGCAAGGTGAATCTCTCTGCGAAAGGCATGGTTAAACTCCTGAGTTTTCGAGATTGCCCCAATTGCCCAGCCTTTTTTGTATCCATTGTAACTATATTGAAGCTTTTGTATTTTCGTCATTGCAATAAGATTTTTGGATTCTATTTCTGCCCAAGCCTTCATAACCCCTGGAAAATCTTCTGAATAATCATCTGCAACAAGTATTCCACCATCTTTCATCATCTCAATTGAGTTGAGAAAATCTGCAAGTGCACCATCATATGAATGGTCTCCGTCTACAAACATCAGTTCACAATATGGAGCAGAGCCTTGCTTGACTCTGATTGAATATTCAGGCAACGTTTTAATGCTGTTTCCCTTTATGTAATTGAATCTCCTGGGAAATAAATCATTCACTCTTTCTACCATGGGTTTCGACCAAGGTAATATTCCAAGATCAAAACTAGTCACTTTGATTTGAGGATTGGCTCCCATTAATATTACTGAAGAGTGACCACTGTTGAAGCCCACTTCGCAAACATGGGTTTTATTCCTCCTACCCGTGACGAGATTTTTCAGGACCTGAATTTCTGTGCGTACCTCACCAATATGTCCATTCCCATGAAAGAATGTTTTCCACCCCTCAGACTCCATCGCAATGATGGATGATGTCATCATTGCCCTCCAAGTGTCATCAAATGAGGGGCTCACAATCGGGTTCAGGAACATGTGATACTGATTAGAATTAGGGTGGATTAGGCGATTGCTTAGCTTCAAACAAGATTCTCTGAAATTTTCATGCACAAAAACAACCCCTCCATCTTGAACAAGATATCTAATTATGGGTAAGGTATTAGTAGGGCAGTTTGCATCAAAAATCAGTAATGAGATTTTTCTTTCAAATGGTGGATACATATGTTCCTCAATACTCACCACAGAGTTCCATTGGATCTTTGCTTTACAATCCACAAGCCTTCCTGTTAATGCAATGCTCAGATTTTCAAACATGGGAGAGACATCTTTCATGCCAACATATAAAATAGAGGATGTAAGCGGTAGCAAAAGAGATTTCTGCAGAATTCCACTAAATCCTTCTCCAAATTCTTCATTAAACTTTTGCATGATATTGTTGTCAATTTGGTCGAGGCACATTTTAGATTGTCGCAGGTGATTTTCTATGGCATAGTTCCATGAAGATGAACTGTAATCTACCGACTGTTGTGTTTCATACTTCCGTAGCGCACTCGAGATCTTTGGCATGAAGTCAGACGTAGATTTCAAAAAGCTTTCAGGATGCATCCTGGCAGGTATATGCCTGCTATATTCGTCATTTGGAAGTCCCTGCCAAACTTCTTGTGTACCTGCATAATCTGCAGCAGTATTAGAATGATTCCATGTTACCGGATGAAATTCGCCCCTCTGTGTCTTCCTGATTGTTAAGATAACATGATATATATAGTAACATGTGAAAAAGCCAAATACGAGGAAAAGACGACGAGGCACATTCACTAGTCTCTCAGGGAGGCCTGAAGAACCATAAAACTCTCGCATCGCATTGGCGAATCAAACTTGGAGCCCTGCTCCAATTTGAATTATTTTGTGGTATTTCATTTCGGTGCTGTAGTAGGAATAAAGATATAATATATATATGCTGCATGCTGATCTGATCTGCAGATCTGCAGATGACCATCTACCATGGCATGGTATGACTCTTCGTATGTATTACTAGTAAGTTCATTCCAATTATTATTATTATACCAGTAATAATAAATATATAATATCATAACAATGAATGAATAGAAAAAGAGTACCATGTCCACTGTAGATGATAATGGAGGGAAAGCAATGATGACACATTGCTGTCACGTGACTCTACCTCTGGATATCTCTGGGGATGTCTCAATAGATGTACTATCAAAACAACTACGAGATGGCAAGGTGTGTAGTACGAATGGAAGCAACCAACAATCTTGAAGAGAACATTGCATGATTAATTACTTGTGAATGGCCATTGAATGAAAAATAGTACATACGAATGGTGTTCTTTTCTTACTGTAGACTTTGAAAGAATCTCTGGGAGAAGATTCATCTCTTGAATACACGTCTCCTGGTGGTAGATCGTCCATCCTGTTGGCACTGTTGCAGGGGGTTTGTAGAGGAATTCTCCCTGTCCCGAACTTTGTATCATGTGTCAAAGAAATTGGGTACTCTGATGAGGAAGAAAAGTATGAATTGGGGGATCTGGTGTGGATGAGCTGGTTGCTGCAGAAAGGGTTGGAGGATGGTGAAAGGATTGTAGAGGCGTCTGTGCAGCTTGTGGAGGAAGGGTTTTTGTCGCGTCGGATACTCATGGAAGTGAGCGATGGGGACTTTATGGAGACTGCTGGGTTGGTGAACTCGTACAAGGATGGGTGGAGAAAGCGGGAGATTCGATTGAATACGAGGAATGTCTATGCTCAGCGCAAGTACAACCTGCTCAGGGAGGAGTCGGAGGGTTACTCGAAAATCACGACTCTTTTGAATCAGGCGGGTTCGTCGAGAGTCTCGGAAGCAAACATGGATGGAATTCTCAAGGAAATGAAGTCGATTGTGGGATACTTTGACCTGGATCCGAATAGAGTGTCGAGTCTCATTCTGGATGCGTATGCATCATACCCAGAGAATGAAGACTTTGTCTCTTTGATCAAAGGCTTTGGTGTTCAAAAATGTGCACAGTTTTTGGGATTTAGACTTTCTAGAGATGATGCACTTCATGGTGGGGTACTAAAGATTGCTGCGATTCTGGTCAAGAAGGGACTGATAGGGATGGAAGATTTGATGGTGTACTTTTCCCCTGCTGAAGAGGACTATGCATCATCCTGGGCTGAGAGGATGGCACAGTTAGATGCAGCAATACAGCATATTGGTGTTATTTCATTGTCCAGCAAGGAACCAAGTGTGGATGAACCCGTCTCACGGAAATCTGGACAGACCGCACGGACAATAATCATTGATACTGCCGTGTACAGGAACACGCCATGGGCTTGTTCAGGAGTGGACCACAGGTTGGAGTTTCTTGGGGAATTATTCACATGTGGTGCATGGGATGATGCAATTGTGTTCTCAAAGTATCTTTCAAAACTCGGAATACGGGATATATCTGCGTATGAAAGTGTTGGAAAGGCAATCTGTGCCATCATTGACAGGGAACTTGGAGACTTGCTGGGCAAGGAGGGTACTCCTCTGACCAGCGATACGCTGGTCTCTTGTATTCAAATGATTGGATGTCATCTTCACTTCAATCTCAAAGCATTCTACAAGGTCATGGCGCTGGTCACAAAGCTGGTGGACTCGGGAGAGAAGGAACGCGCATATGAATTGCTAGTGAATACTGTCTTTCCGGCATACAACTTGGTCCCATCAAACGTGGCTCTGTCTCATACTCTTTGGAATGATATTCTTTGCAAAATGACGTATGAAGAGAGATTCCATTTGTATGCGGAATTTGAAAAGACAGTAAAGGAATATCCATTGCTCCAGGCCTCTGAAAAACTTGCAGAAACTGAAGTGAGGCGTATTCTGCGGAGGGTAACTGCTCCTGCCAATAAAAAAGAGGCCAAAATGGCCATGAGACCTATTGGTAGACTTTTAGGGAAAATATCCCACGCAAACCCGTTCATAGTATCCAGGCAACTGCTTCGACAGGTGATGGGAATGCCAGGCATGGTGGCATCCATCTCAGAGTCGCTGCGCTACCTGACATCAATGACATTTGACGTGCTTACATTCACAATTGTGAAGCAGCTGTCTTGCGGAAAACAAAAATTGAAGGAAGATGGAGTAAATTTGGAAGAATGGTTCCAGTGGTTGGCCCTGTTTACGGGTGTTGTGTGCAGAAATCAAAATGGTATAGAAGTCACTGCATTGCTTCAATACGTTGTCAATCAACTCAAAGGTGTAGAATCTCTTGACTTGCTTGTTCTGAAAGAAATCATCTCGTCCATGACGAGAATTTCTCCATCTGTAGACGTGAGCAATCAACAACTGGATGCCTTGGCAGGGAGTGATGCGTTGATACAGTATATTGTCGGTCAGGAAGAAGGGAGAGAGGTGAGCGGTAAGAAGGACACAAACAGGGCAACAAATAGGCTCCTTCACTCGTTGAAGCAAGGATCTGAGAATGATAGGCTTTTGCTTCCATTGTTGATTCTCCTGGCACAGCAACGAACGCTCATCATTTTGGATCCTCCTTCAAAGCATCTCAAGCTGGCCGCAGAGCTCCTGGATAAATGTCAAGAGGTGACCATGCAGTATATTGCGTTTTTGCAAAAATCTTTAATGCCGGAGGAATATGAGGAGATATTGCCGTCGATAGATGATTTGGTGAACGAGTATAAAATGGATCCAGAGGTTGTCTTGCAGCTGTATAGACCAATCTTGCGCAAGGTGAAACCATATGAAAGTGAAGAGAATGATGAAGAGGGAGAAATGTCTGACGGTCAGCTGCCTCCTAATGAGGAAGGTACAATAGAACAAGATGGACAAAATCATAGAGATGAGATGAAAGTATGGCCAAAGCTGAAGCAATTGATGACCAGGCTCGCACCAGATGGGGGGTTTTCTGGTATATCTTGGGAGTTGTTTGTATGTTTTTGGGCCTTTGAGCTTTCGGACCTGATCGTACCGAAAGATCGATATGAAAATACGCTAAAGCAGATAGAACTGTCCAAAAGAAATCTTCAGGATGACCTCGCATCCAGGAAAGATATGATGAGAGGGGGCCAATGGGGCCCCAATGCAGGGCCCCAGGTGGATCTGGGAGCACTCAAGGCAGAGCTGTCAGTCTTGGAAAACCTGGCAAAAATTCTTCCAGATGATATGAAGAGCCAAATAGAAAATTTTGATCGCGTCTCTAGCATGTTTGCGCATGCATCAACTTTCTGGTGAGTTTCATGTATGACATTTATTTTTTGCTCTTCCTTACTTTATTTGTGTCACCATGTCCTGTAGGATACCAAGCACCGATCTGGAAGCTCAGGCTGCAGCTGCAAAGGAGATTGTACAATATTGTATTCTCCCGAGGCTATTCCTGTCACCAAAAGATGCCATGTATTGCGTGGAGTTTTTAAGGCAGATTCACAAGCTTGGACCGCCCAATTTACGTCTCCTATCCGTAGTAGACAGACTGTTCAAGGAACTAGGATTTATGGTTCGATGCTGCACGCCTCGAGAATCTACCAACTTGGGAATTTTCTTTGCTGATCTTATGAGCCTTGTATCCATGTGGAGGGACAAGGCGACTTTTGAACAGCAGTGTCTGAATGCCGAGGCATTCAAATCATACAAGAGTGGGGAATTGCAGCCCGTTTCTCATGATGAATTCATACGTTTGAGTGCCAATTGGCATAAGAGATTGACCTTGGACGTGTTTAAATCGTGCATCGTGAGTGAGGACTATATGCAAATGAAGAATGTTCTGCTTGTTCTAAACAGGATGGTCAGGATATACCCTGCAACAAAAGAAGATGCTGAGGAATTACGGGTGACACTCAAGCCAATCAGTGAGAACGATCCTAGGGAAGATTTGAAAACATTGGCTAGAATGTACTGTACAGGTCTAGAAATGTCAGTCAGGGACCGCCAGATGGTGGACAGCCGTCAGGAATATGCTGGATTGCCACCTCCGGTACGAAAGAAGCAGCCCCAGGTAAAGGAGTCCAAGCAAGAGGAAGAAAACTCGTCGAAAAAGAAAGAATCTTCTACTTCCAAGAAAGAAAGCAAGAGGGAAGAAAAGAAAGAGGAAGTACGGGAGGACAGAAGAGGCTCTCGTCATCGGTCCTCTGAGAGTAGTGGGAAACGACACAGAAATCAGTCCAAGCATGAGGAGAGAGATTCCCAAGAACCAATGAAAGATTCATCAAGATCTAACAATAAGAAGCGAAAGACAGATGATCGGGAGGTTTCTCGCTCGGAGAGATCAGGGCGTGGATCTCACGAAGGGAAGAGGGAGAAGGATTCCAGAAATGGGAAGCAACAGAAAGAATCTGCTTCAGACGCGAAACGAGAAGCACCAAGAACGTCGGGAAAACATAGTGATAGAAAAGATGGGCATTCTAGGGAAGAGACGAGGCGCCAGACCAGGGACAAGCCAAAACTGGAAGAAAAGAGGAGCAGTCGAAATCCTCATTCTTCTCGTCAGGAACCAAGGGGGGAATCGAGAGCCCAACAACAAGGAAGCAGCAGGGATAAGAAACGATCGCGACAAGATGATGCCCAACCGGCTCGAGACCAATCTAAAAGGTCAAGAAGTGATAGAAGGCAACCCAAGCCATCTGGTGAGAGCAAAAAAAGGCATCAAGACTCGCGAGAGTTCAAAAAGGAACCCGCTGAACCAAAAAGGGAGAGATCTGACAGACGCGAACGAACGAGAAGATGACATTATTACATACAGTATTCATGTAAAGTATGTATTTATTGCAAAGCCGGCATCCAACTAAACAGAGACTGGGCATCTTCCAGCTGCTGTTGAAGCTGTTTGTATTCTCTGTCTGGAACATGTAGCACAGTCTTGATAGCAGGTAGGAGTACCTCACACTCTTGCATTTTACCTTGCAAACAGCATTGGATGTATTTCAACACCACATTTTTTGTATAAATTCTGTCCGTCGATTCCATATCTCTTGGAGCATGTGTTCCAGAATCCTGTCCTTGCAGTTTCCTATTCCTAATTTGCAATTCCTCTGCTTTCTGCGATGCAACTATCAAAGCAGTCTCTAGACGATTGATTTGAGACTCTGAGAACCTTTTCAAATTCTCTTGAGCCATACTCGAGTCTACAAGTTTTGCCTCTGTCTCGTGCAACCTTGACTTGAGAGTGGAGCATTCCTCTTCACACGATGCCAGCTTGGATTCGCTGGATTGGTTTGACGCTTGTAAAGCCCTAATCCTCATTTCTGCCATATCAATTTCCTCTAAAGCCATCATAGGCCATGTTGATCGATCATCTGACATTTCATTCTGACAATCAGTGTGACATACAGTTGCATCAATCCTTGCCTTCTCCAAGTCTCTTTCCCTCTCTGCCTTTACTCGCTCCAAATCTTCAAGAGCCTTGTTCAAATCATTTTCCAAGGCTGCTGCCACTTTTGCCGTCGACAAAAGCTCCTGTTGGGCAGACTTGAGCTGTCTTTCTGCCATATCAAGCCTCTCAGAGGCATCCTTATCGGACACATGTTTGGCTTTCAACTCACAAATAGATGCCTCGAAGAATGCAACTTTTCCTTGGAGCTCATCTCGTTCAGCAGTAATGTACTCGAGATCCGATGCTTCCGCCAAGGCTTTGGACAGGGAAATCTCACTCGCATGCAACCGCTGTTCTAGCCGTGCATTCTTCTCCATCTCTGAAGTCACTGTCTTATTCAACGATTCATTCTTCTTCAAAAGATCACCGATCTTTGATGTCATCTCTTTATGCGCTTTCGATGTATCCTCCTGAACCTTTCCCCGTTTCATAGAGTCTTGGAGCTCCTTCTCCAACACTTTGACTCGAGCTTCCAGCCTTGAAATATGCGACCCTTGTGATTCGTTTTCAGATTTCATCTCATCTATTTGTATTTGTTGCGTCGATGACAACTTTTGAAACTTTTCCAGCTTCTCCTCTGCCGAAGCCCGAGCAATCTCAGCCTGATACTGCGCTTCTTGTGCAATCTCCAGTACCTTGAGTGCCTCTGCATGGCCATCAGCCACCTGTGACGTCCCGGGCTCTTCTCCCGACCCAACCAATCCACGAAGTCTTTCAATCTCATACCCAGCAGAGGTTACAAGAAACTCACCAAGAGATGCATCCTTTTCCACCATTCTATCAACCTGCCGATTCAGGTGCTCTACATTTGTGCTAGATTTCCCAGGCCGGGCATTTTCAAGAGCTTCTCTCAATGCAGCATTTGCCATGTACAACTTGTGTTTCTCCGACAGGTGCACTTGAAGCAACAGCCTGAGGTCTGCGCTATCATACCAACGCAGCTGTTTGGCACCCTCAACTGGTATTCTCACATACTGTGTTTCGTCTATTGGTTCCGTCCCTTGTCGAGCTTTATTCAACTGTTGACGTATATTACTATTGAGATCCTGAACAGTGCTCTGAAATTTACTTTGCAGATTCTGAAATCTATATTCCATATTTTTCGTTGGTCTGTTTCGGTTACAACACCAATCGCATTCCAAGGCTCAACAACTCAACCAACGATATGGTAGTTTACAGTAGAATATTATAATGTATTAAAGATGGTAATGACTACTGTCATCACTTTTATTACATTCTAAACAACAGACATGGGTCTGTTGCAACTTGAAGTACAGGGACCTTGCAAAGGTCACCAACAGGATGATGCTGATACTATGATATCAGATGATATCACCATCAGATGATGGTCTATTCAGAGTGTATCAGACAATATACCATCCACATGGACATGTGTATAATAATGCTCATCATCATGAGGAATGTAGGACAGGTGCACTGCATCCCCAACCTGTTCAGGTTGTTGTTCTCTGCTTTGAAAAGATGGAAGAATGTTCTTGTAGCATTGGCTCTCTCTACGTAGGTAGATGTATATATAACATAAAATTCATTCATGTAATACTCCTTGGCAAGCTCGTGATCATCATAATAAGGATCATCAGAATGTTTGAACTTTTGAGAACCCACTTGCAGACAAAGAGTATCGTTTTAGCATCTGCTTCTCCCCGTCGTAGGGAGTTATTATCACAAATAGGTGTACAATTTAAAGTAATTCCGAGTACATTTGAGGAGAATCTATCAAAGGAGAAATCAGCTCAACAGTATGCCGAGTTGACTGCACTGCACAAGGCTCGGCAAGTGTATTCCAGCCTCTGCTTGGATGCCCAAGAAATCCCTGATATTGTCATAGGTGCAGACACGGTGGTGGAGCACGAAGGTATCATCCTGGAAAAGCCTGATGATGCTGTCCATGCAAAAGAAATGCTTCAAGGCTTGTCAGGGAGCAAGCATAGGGTTCACACAGGAGTTGCCATCATTCAGTCGGATAGGGAGGTGTCCTTTTGTGAAACGACGACAGTAAGCTTTATGAAGTTTAGTGATGCAGATATTGATGAATATATAGCGAGTGGAGAGCCTTTTGGTAAGGCTGGGGCATATGGTATACAAGGCAAGGCAGCAGTCTTTGTGGAATCAATACAAGGCTGCTTTTACAATGGTACGAGAACCCTCTGTTGACTTGTATGTATATGTATGACTTGGTGTATGACTTACTTGGTGTATGACTTGGTGTATGAATGAATGAATGAATCAATCAATCCATGTGTTTGGTGTAGTTGTGGGATTGCCATTACATCGTCTCCTTTTGGAGATTGAAAAAACTACCCGAGTATAGGGCGTTCAGTTACTTTTAAAAGTGGTTATTTATCTTATTTAATGCTAGTATAATTGTAATCAACACGTCAAGAAGACATGCCATGTGGACTCATGGGTATGCAAGGGATGCTTCTTTTCTCGTCATCGGTGCAGGATTGGGTGTAGGTGCCGTTTATTTTCTAGCATCGAGATATAGTAAACATGTTCAAACCACGTATGAGGAATACTTGGAGCAGCAAGAGAAAGTGGGAGACCCAAATGGACATGCACGTCATGACATGCAACCTGATCAGGGTGACAAGCTCTCTCTGACTCCATCTTCCCTAGAACAGGACGATATTATCAATGAACAGTTGACTCGTAACATTCAATTCTTTGGAATGGAAGGTCAGAAAAAGATTACCGATTCCTTCGTGGTGGTGGTTGGTCTGGGGGTACGTTGGGGGTGTTTTCTTCAACTGTATTTGAATATTATGATGATGAATTCTGAAACACACATTTGCACGTGTAGGGAGTTGGAAGCCACGCTGCCCATATGCTATTACGAGCTGGGGTAGGAAAATTACGGTTGGTAGATTTTGATCAAGTATCATTGTCATCTCTGAATCGGCACTGTTTGGCTGTCCGTGAGGACGTGGGGACTCAAAAGTCTGCATGTCTTGCAAAGTACTTTAGAAAAATTATGCCTGAGGCTGACATTGAGTCTATGTGCACAATGTACTGCAAAGAATCAGAGGAACAAGTGCTTAGAGGGTCTCCTGACTATGTTATTGATGCTATTGACAATATAGACACAAAAGTTGATCTGCTTGGGGCATGCAGTGCAAGAGGGCTTCCTGTGCTTTCTGTCGCGGGTGCTGGGGCAAAAGCAGATCCTACAAGATTACGATTCGTTGATATAGTAGAGTCTTGCTGCGATCCACTGGCTCGCTCTGTCCGAGCCCGCCTAAAGAGGAACTATGGCATTTCATCTGGGATCATCATTCTTCTATCGACGGAACGGCCACGGTGTGGCCTTGTAGATTCTTCCGAGGCTGAGACTGCTGAAGAACTGCTTCAATACCAAATAATTCCCAATTTTAGAATTAGAACCATTCCTGTACTTGGGACAACCCCCTCAATGTTTGGAATGGCTGCTGCTGGATATGTCCTCTGTGAACTTGCAGGTCAACATATTGACACAGAGCCATTAGTTCGTTTTCCAGAGAAGGCTATCAAGACCCAATATGATAGATTGGAATCAAGAATAGATATGGAACCTGATATAGATATGGCAGAAGTAGAGGTGCTCATTAGAGAAATCTGGAGGGGGGAGAGTGCAAGATCCAAGGGCCCAAGGCCTCTCAAAGGAATTTCAAAAAACATAGGAGACTTGCACTTGACCCTCTGGGATCCTACCAAGGCAGCTACAGTAGATAACTTGGTTCTTCTCACCAAAGATGAAGCAGAAAATCATGATCTTGCTGTCGGTCGTGAAGGTGGCTTGGAATCTCTACGTATGGAGGAGCCAGAGTTTGCTGCCAGGGTTGAGAGGGCCCTGGAAAGGGCCAGAAGAGACTTCAAATATGGCTACTATTGATACAGTATTATTACATGTATGTATATAACGATGAATAGATAATAGTTTATCTTTATTATAATCTTCTTCCCACGAATACATTCAGACGAAACCTCCATCATTTTCTCTATTGAGAATGCTAAATGAAATACTTTTAGCCTTGGATTTTATTCCTGATCCATGATGTCAATTGCGCCACTCCCAAATACATCTTTCAGCCATGACACATCCTGTACATTTTCTGTATCGATATCAAGGATTCTATCATTCAAATACGAGATGGCTCTATGAAGAATGGGATTGCTCGTCCTATCGAGCACCATGTCAGACTCTGACAGCATATTGTCATCAATCAGGGACCTTGCTTGATACTGTACATCCACACTCGGCTCTGGTAGGGGTATGACATTGTGAAATGCTATATCTTCCATAAATGGAGCTTCTTTGAGAATCAAATACGCTGGATTGCCTGATCCTGGAAATCCAAGCATAATTTTGGAATTTGTTCCAGCTCGAAGCACCACACGAAGCAGTGCAACCTTCTTTGCGCTGCGCATTGCACAGGCTAACGAGTGCAATGCACGGATCGAGCTGATTTTTGTTTTATCAGCAAATAAAGTCTTTGATGTCTGCAGGAAGAAGTACGTATGATAGGTATTCATTCAAGAAGAGTAGTTGGCTGTCACCAAACACATACCCCCAAAAATAAATCTGCATGAACATCAGCCTCGTCGAGAAACCCAAGAAGACACACATTCCTATCTATTCGCATTTTTGCCACTTCTAAGAGAGGACCAGATAATGGAATGAGGCTTTTTCCAAACTACAAGAGACACAAAAGAATCTCATCTACCAGAGGAAGAGTGGACAACAACATACTAGTGTGGCATACCTTGAAACCCTTGACTCGCTTCTCGACAGCGACCGGAAAGTTTTGATCAATGTCATCTTCTCGATATAGTTCGCCTGATTTTTCAGTTTGGGGTGTTGGAGAACTCCAGTTGTATGAAAATGAGTCATTTAAAGACTCTCCTGATGTATTTCCCAAGACAGGGAAAAGTTCCCTCTTCACCTTTGGAACTATCTTTACATCCAACACCACGCCTGCTCCAAGTTCTAACGGCCCACTGTATATAACATGAGCATCTTTGTTTTCTTTCGTGGGAAAGCAGGTTTTGAGCTCATAGCCATTACGAACCATTCGTATGGCAACTTGTTCACTGGACAGTTTATGAATCCATAGATTTGCCTCTTTATCGGTATCATTATTTATACACTGAACTAATTCGCAGGATACTCCTTCCGCCCTAACAATGTCCAGAGAGGATACACAGGCCTCCTGTTCATATCCTGGCAAGCTAGCAAATGTTGACAAGACAATCACCCTTTTCTTCGCCGTCTTTTTCTTCACTCCACCCGATACCATATCAGCTGCCTTTCTAAATGCAGAAGATAAAGGCCCATTACAGATCACCGCAGACATGCCATCAACATGCTTCAAGGCATTCAAGCTCACCTCTTCAAAAGGTGATATGGTTACAAGCCCTTCTTTTTCCGCAGTCTCGGCCATAACACTCGTTTCTGGTGATCCAAAACCAATCAATCCAAACTCACAAGTAGGCTTGTGCACCAACTTTTCATGAATAAAGGTTTTGATACTGGTCTTTGCAAAAGGGAAAAACGGAGAAAACTCCGTACGAAGATCAAGAATCACGACCACTTTTTCCATTGCAGCGGTCTTAACGATTCATTCTTAGGAAGTAAATCAAATCTATCAAGTATCAATCTCCATGAAGCCACCAGATATCAAAGGAAGGTATGCTCCTACACATGAGGGTCACCACGATGCCATCGTTCGATGACCAACAAGCCTTGGCTTTGACGTTTAGGTGATGCAATACGCTATGATAGATATCTTTGATATATTTTCACCTTGTCAATTGGGTAATGGCTCCTAAAGAGGTGTAATGAGGTGTCGTCGAGAATGAAGAAGCGTGTGTTATATTGTCCCATCGGGTAGGTGATTTGATCGGACTGAATCATCGATTTTGGACATCAACTCTTCCATGCAAGAACCTTCATCGTTTTATGCCCCATCTCCCCGCACAATAGGGTCCCATATACACCTCGCATGCTATGTTAATATTTCTACTATTCCTTAAAGTGAAGACCTTTACGTAGATGGTTCAACCATCTGTCATGGATCTTCGCTTGTTCATATACTGGTTGGATATTCTTCTAGTCTAGAAAGACTTTGCCTGGAACGCTTGTCGAAATCTTTCTCGTATGAGTGAATCACAAGAATTTTTTTCTCCATTTGGGGATCCGGAGTTTCAGACACGCGTGAGCCAGCTCGAGCAGACTCAGTCAGGCTCTCAGAACCTTGTTTCGGATGCACCAAATCAACCAGAAGAGAAGCTAAAGCCCAGGCTCCTCTGTTTGCATGGATGGAGGTCGAACAATGATGTCTCAAGAATGCATGTTCGTAATCTAGCCATGAAAAAATGGTACACTGGTGGAATACAATACATTGAGGGTAGCATCCAGGCACAAGGTCCTCCAGATGCAGCAACGGCTGAATTTTTTGATGGGCCTTTTTTCTCTTGGTTTGAAAAAGATTCCGCTGATTCACAGGCAAATTTTTTACAGGCTCTACGGTCTATTGCAACGTATGTGAAAGCCAATGGTCCATTTGAGTGTGCGTATGGGTTCAGTCAGGGTGGTGCTTTAGTGGCTTTACTTTCGTTTCCAGAGGTGGTTGAAAAGCTTCTGGGATCAAAAACGTATCTGTGGAAATCAGTCATACTTGCGTGCAGCACGATTCGTCAGGCAAAAAGGTTGGCCGAAGAGACTCTACAATTGACTCTGGGAGATTCAATTCTAATCCCATCATTCCATGTGATTGGTGTGGATGATCCACTGCGACCTGAAAGCGAGGAAGCCATGTGCATGTTTTCATATCGGAAAAATGAAAGTTCTGTTGGAAAGATTTACAGGTCGACGTTCTACGTCTCAGGAGGCCATGGGGTCCCAGCTGTGTTGACAAGGGATAAGGACTTTCGGCATGAGTTTGGTGAGTGGTTCAAAAGGAGCACAGAGGAAGGTGTACGTGTGATGCATACAATGAGCTTGTTCCAAAATATTCTGTCTCTTCCTTTGTCGATACCACTGTTAGCTCGACCAAATCAGAAGAATTCAGTGCCAGTGGCCACACCTGTTTCTACTGGATCAATCAGAAAAAAAGAGGGGCGTAGTCCAGGGTTGAACATGTCTCTCACGCTTAAGAACATTCCGCTCACAAAGGCTGAAGCATCTCTGGCGGTCTTTTCAGATAACGAGGAATGGATGTTACAACAAGAAAGGAGCACGTTGTTAGAGGCACTGGAAGCATTGGAAATGGATCATCCCATCTCAATGTCAAATGGCATTGATTATCGATTTGATCCATCTGGATTGACCATTCTTTTATCTGATCCTGGACCAAAAGGCAGCACATGGTACAGAGGACTCTCCATATATACAATGTTAGAGTCTGCTGACAGGGCAAGACCCTTCATCAGGGATGTGAAGAGGCCAAATAATCACCTGACGTACGGTGATGTGTTTGACTTTATTGAACGTGGAGGAGATTTGAGAAGATGGGGAATCCGTGAACGTGGCCAGATTGTAATGTATATGCCTCCACCTGGTCCAGCAGGGGCCGTGGTACTCTTAAGTATTTGCACACAGGCCGTTGCAATGCCTTTGGACCCCGAAGCAACATATGATGATGTTATAGCAGCTATCAATCAAGTGAATCCTACTGTAGCCATTGCATTTCGAGGTATCACGTCGGATTTGTTTGTCAGAGCTGCACAGGACTCTGAAACACCTATATGCTGGCAGGAAATTTTGGCAGAGGGCAAGCCGGGACTCTTCAGACCAGATTCATCAGAATCTGAGACTTCTTTATTGACAGGAGAGCCTTTGAGAAATGATTGCTCATCAGTGATTCTACTCCTGAGAACCAGTGGATCAACAGCTTTGCCAAAAGTTGTTCCATTGACTAATGAATCATTATCAGCCAATGCTGTGGCACTGGCCAAGTCTCTTGGGTTGACACATGATGACACTGCACTGAATGCAATGCCTCTGTTCCACATTGGAGGTATATCTGCATCATTACTAGCCACAGTGTCAGCAGGTGGCTCATTGATGTGCCTTCCAAGGTTTGAGACCTCGTTGTTCTTGGAAACCGTGTTGGGAATCCAGAACAGAGAGAAGCCAACATGGTTCACAGCTGTGCCCACAATGCACTTGTCCCTCATGTTATACGGGGAGCAAGCATATTCAGAAGGACTTCCAAAGCATAGTTTGAGATTCATCAGAACCGGAGCAGCCCCTCTAAGTGAAGCAGATGCCATTGCCTTGTCAAAGTTCTGGGGTGTGGACATAGCTAGCACATATTCAATGACTGAGCAAATGCCTATTTGCAGCACCTTATCACAGGAAAAGCCAGGCAGTGTGGGTAATCCCTTGTTAGTATCTATGGCATTGGTAAATGAGTCAAACTTGAGACCAGTGGCATGGGGTCAACCAGGAGAAATCTGCATTGCTGGAAAGTCTGTCATGGATCACTACTGGAGTGGCACTGGAGACGGAAAGCCATTCTTTTACATTGGTGATCGGAGATTCTTCAGAACAGGTGACCTGGGTATCCTTGATGGTCAAAGATTTCTCTATATTGTTGGTAGGCTAAAAGATTTGATAAAGGTCGGAGGAGAGCAAGTCTCTCCTGTCGAGGTTGAAGCAGCTGTACGGAAGCACCCTCGTGTGGATGTTGCTGTTGTCTTTGCTGTGCCATCTCAAACTTGGGGTGAGGAAGTGGGTATTGCTGTTGTTCTTTCAGTATCAAAAGAGAAATCCAAAGGAAAGGCGGGTGATGATGAGGATATTGCGGAGCTTAAGAAATGGACATCAGAGCAAATAGGTAGCAGGAAGACACCTCGATACTGGAAAGTTTTGGACAGCGATGATGAGTTGCCTAAAACTGGATCTGGTAAATACATTCGAAATCGACTTGCAGAAAAGCTAGGAGTTGTGGCAGACACGTTTGATTCACTCAAGACCACTCCAACAAGTGCCCCCAGAATGTCCCAGGGTCTCAGTGGTCTGCGCTATCTCTTGTCAATTGGGGTCATGTTCAACCATATTGGCGCAGTCTGGCAAGGAGAAGACGAAAGAAGTCCCATGACTTTTGGCTCTTCCTTTTTCCCGGGAAAAGCGAGTACTTTTTACTTCCCAGCAACAGTGTTTTTTGTGCTTGGAGGGTACTCGCTTAGTGCTGCGCTAGCAGCCAAGCCTGTTAGGTCAAATTGGTCTTTCTACTCTGCTCGATTCAAAACACTTCTTCCTCTATATTGGTTTGCTCTAATCTTGTCATTGATAAATTTATTGGTCATATGCAGACCGTCAACGTACAGCTCAAATTTTAGCTGGCAGCCAAACATGGCAACACGTTTGATGAGTGATGGATCATTTGCTCAATGTCAATCAGGTCCAGTGGAGCTACCGTATGGAGGCTGGCTAACTCTCACTCTGTTGATTTTCATACTTGGACTACAGAGTTGGTTCTTTGCATTCATTCTGGTTGGATGGATACTTTACCACTCCTGGTTCTTTAGTGTGTACTTTTTTGTGCTTTTGATCTTCCCCTTGATGCATAATGCTGTAGCCAAAAGCAGAGGGAAGCTTCGAGACTTGAGTATCTGGTTTTTGCTGTATACAGTAGGCGTTTTGATCTCGGCTTGGGCTCTTGGGGCTTATTATTTGCTTGATTCTTGGGAGCAGACATATTCTGTTTCAGAGGCAAAGAGCCTTAGCTTCAACTTTCAGAATGTGTACGCTCTATCAACAGTCTTGTTTCCTCCGTATTGGGTTCCGGTAGTAGGTTCAGGAGTCGTTGCGTATTTCTGGTATGACTATGCTAGGCCAAATCAGTCACACTATAGATATGTGTATGCGGTGGTGTGTGACCTTCTCTCTGTCTTTTTCCTTCTCTTCCAGATATTTATGTTCATTGACATAAACTGGCCTTATCCTATCAGTCTAGTCGGTAAAATGTGGGAATCAGTTCCGGAAGAACCACACACTTGGGACTCTGCATTGGATCGGTATGTATGGAGTGTGCTGGTTGAGCGCTTGAAAACACCCTTGATTGCCATTTGGCTTGCACTGTTATCCATGCCTAGTAGGAGTTTGACTTCCAGAGTGCTGGAATGGAGACCACTGTCGCACGTTTTAGGACCCACCTCGTATGGATGCTTTTTATTCCATCAGATAATATGCCAGTGGTATTGGTGGGCGACGAGAGCAGGATCTGTGGAGCCAACCGAAATCTCCCTTGCTGGAATGCAGGCTGTGTACCCAGCAACATTTGAGTATGACCCTCCATCGACTGCCTTCAACTATACGAGTCCAAAGAAAGACTATACTTGGTGGAACTTTCCAAAGTACTATTACTGGTTTTCTCCATTGCCATTGCCTGTTGCTTGGTGGGAATTCTTCTATGTGGTTATACTCACAACTCTCTTTGCAATGCTTTGCAATTCTTACGTGAATCCTTATATCACGTACTGCTACATATGGGTATCAAATAAACTTGGATCGACTGAGAAGAAAACTTCCATGACCGGCTTGGAGATTGTGCAAGACTGCATTCAGGAGCTAACTGGTGAGGACTCATTTGATGAAGCCCTGGATATACAGCAGCAAGGTGTTGGGTCGGTTGGTCTGCCCATTTTTGTCAGTTTACTTAATTCTAAGAATGAAAGACTTGGGTTGAAGGTGAGCGATATTGCTGGTCTCTCATCCATGGGACAGCTTGTTGAATTGGTTGAACG
>PJEL010000105.1_pt1 | contig 94253 bp, 84 predicted proteins | sample 1853271 | NCBI WGS metagenome assembly PJEL01 (sample SAMN08108733, study PRJNA415343) | Invertebrate metagenome, whole genome shotgun sequencing project. | host: Globobulimina | place: Sweden: Gullmar Fjord | collected 2015-08
GACACATCAAGGATTAACTCATAAAAGAACAGGTTGGTATCCTGGAGAGGGATTGAATGGCTAAGTGGAGTCGGGAATTATAGTTGTCGTTAACCGGAAGTAATAATTGTCGTTGATCAGTTTTTGCACTGTAGAAACAGAAAAGCCCATCTTAATTCCTCTCAGTTTGCTATCTTTGTGTGGATAACAAGAGTGGATAGAAAAATGGGCTCAATGTCAAGAATTGCTCTTTTCTCAGTAAAACTAACTACTTGGTGGAGGCGGCGGGAGTCGAACCCGTTCCCCACCCCATTATTACTGAGTTTACGGCTTGCTTGCAACTCAGTAACAACTATCTACAGATATTCACGTGGATATATTTCCCAAGAGAGAGAACGATGGAAAATACAAATATGATTTTATTATCAACTTTAAATAAACAAAAATTTAAAGTTGATTCAGCGTTTATACAAGAATGTGATGGCCGTGAATTTTATTGGGGTCTCTGTAGACTTGAATCTCAAAAATATAAATTAGTTTTTAGCTGGCATGCGATTTCAAGTGATGCATTATTGGATTCAATGTTTATTCGAGTTAATCCCGGCAATCGTCTTGAATTCAATCATCATGTACTCGAAAAATTATCTCCAGCTGACTTTAAAACATTTTCATTAGACCGTGAAGACGCTGAAATTTTTCAAATAGCTAACAAAAAAACTAACCAACAAATGTTTCTAGATCTATATAATGAAGATTTAACGGATGATGAAGAAGATTTAATAAATGAACGTGAATTACAAGTAATTGATGAAATTATTAATCTTGAACCACTTAAGAATGAATGGAAAGTAGCTGTTGTTAAAGAGATCAAAAAGGATATTTTCGATTAATAAAAAATAATGTTCGAAAAATAAGCGACGGAAATTACGGAGGAGCGTTTTTTGAATATTACTTTTTAATTTCTATCTCACTCTAGATAGGCTTTAAAGGTAAAAATGCTATTTGACTCTTAAGCCTGATTGTTTTAACTGCAGTTTAGCTTGATTCAGAGTATTAATATTTTTTTTAAAAGATGAAATTATTTCATGATATTTTTCTCTTCTTTTAATGGCTCTATTTGACAACTCACTCAACATATCTTCATACGTTTTAATTCTTAGTTTTACTCCACTGATTTCTTTGTCAATCAATATTCTATCAATATCCTCAGGAATCCCTTTCTCAAGCCCGTAAAATATGTTTAATTCTTTATCGTTTTCCCACCACCTTCCAGTTAAATATATAATTTCGAACGATCTATTTTTGGTATATTTTGGTTGCCTGAATCTAATATATTTTTCTGCTTCTTCATAACTGTTAAATTTTCTTATTTTGTCAGTGTGGTAGCCCAATGTATATCTTTTTTTACTAACAAACCAATTAGTAGGATAGTCTGCTTCTCCATATTGCGTGTCTTTGTATCCATGTATGGCTATAACGTATTTTCCGCCTATTTTTTGTAATTTGGTATGCATTATAACTCCTCCATTTTAACATAGATCAGTGGGGAAAACTATAGGGTTCAATTCCAAAAAATGTAAACAAACTGGGGCTTCCGGCTACTGCCGGTGTACCAGTTTGCTCACATTTTTATAACTGCAATTATTCAAACCTTGAATATTAATTTATCCCCTAACGTAACAGACAGCCTGGCTCTTTATTGTAATCTGGTAGTAATCAAATTTCTCTCTATATTCTTCTGCCACCTTAACGAAAGACTTTGCTGTCTGTGGAGCTTAGGGACACGTGCAGCCCTCCCATTTTTGTTTTGGTAAGAAATAATTCCCTGCACGTAACTAAGACAAATTAGGAGTAACACGATGAACAGATGCACAGCCCGAGTAAAAAAGGTCGGAAGTCTGAAAAAGCAAGCAACCCTGCTTGTAGTATAAAATATTAGGGTTCAGGGCTTCCGGCTACCGCCGGTGTGCTGAATCCTAATATTTTATTAAGTATTCAAAGCACGGTATTCACGTTTTGATTTCTCTCCTTGACACCTAATATTTTCGATGATATAAAAAAGTCATGTAAATCTCATTACCTTATTAAATCAACAAGACTTCAACTTACACGTGCCACTCGCCAAAAATAAAATAAATATTTCAGTATCAATAGACAAGGATGTTAAAGAATTACTTGAAGAGTATTCTCATGAACTAGACTTGTCAGTGTCGAAATTTGCTCGAAATTTAATTTATTCCGCTTTAGATGATTTTAAAATTTTGAGAGTGACAGGTGCTATTGCTCTAAGCAAAACCTTTGGAGATATTTTAGAAAAAATTCCTGTTTATTCAAAAAGACTTGATGAAAATATAACTTCTGATTTAGAGCGGTCGGTTGTTATCAGCGTTGTAATTGATGCTGAAGTTAAAAAGCAACTTGATAAATATGCAAAGGAAATTGGTCTACCCCTTAATATTTTTGCTCGAAATTTAATTTATGTGGCTTTACAAGATTTTAAATTATTAAAAAAGGTAGGCTTAGTAAAAATAGCTATAGCTTTTAAAGCATTTATTCAAAGTTTTATTAAGATTTCAGATGAAATGAACACCGATAAAAAATAAAAAAAGCCTACTGGTTGGCACTAGTCGCCAAACTCACACCTTCCAGTAGGCCGCAAAATACCTGTAGCCCACAATAAACACCTGCGGAGGTACCTGTGTCCATACAATATAGCGGTAGTGCGTCTTCTGTCAATCCTTTAGACAGAAATACACCTAAACGCCAAAAAACCATTCTGGTTCGTAATTCTAATTATTTTACCCCTGAAATAACTTGTGAATATGCTTTGGATTCGCAAGGTAAAAAATTTAGAATCGCTTTCTCTCCTAAGAAATCTGCAGAATTAATTTTATCAGTTGCTAAAAAAGCTCTATCCAAGCCGCTTGTTCAGAGTCGTATATCTCAAAACGACTATTATTTTTCCTTTTATCCTAAAGACTTACAAATAAGACCTTTCAAAGTTAACACTGGACAGGTTCCCGATGCTATAAGGGGGAATATTTCTGGTTTTTCACGTAATTCTCAGCGTCGATTATCTTTTGTTGCTCGTAATTCTGGTGACATTCTCACTTCTCAATTTTGTTTAACCTATCACGAAAAGAATCCTGATGGTTCTGAGTCAAAAAGTCATTTGAACACATTTTTGACCAACATAAGGCAAAATCGTCCATTTCTTAAATATCTATGGATAATGGAATTTCAAAAACGCGGAGTAGTTCATTATCATTTATTCTTAAATCTTTCTATCACACCTCGAAATCGACGTTTATTAGCAGTTACCTGGAAACGAGTAACTAAAGAATCCAAAAAACACCTGAAATTCCATTTAAGCATACAAAATTTTATAAAATGGAAAATGAATTCAGGCGGTTATCTCACAAAATACCTTCAAAAAATTGAACAAAAAGGTGTACCCTCTGATTTTGAAAACTGTGGAAGGTTTTGGGGAAATTCACGTGGATTAGTCCCTCCTCCCACTTTTGTAACAATGGATGAATTAGCCCAATTCATGGGAAAGTTAAACCAAGTTGAGATAAAGTATATCCAGAAAAAAATTAGACGAATAATGCTGAAATGTTATGAAAAAACTCTATCTAACTATTCGAAACGAAAAAGAAATTTGAGAAAGTATCAAAACAATATATTGATACCATTTGGTAGGATTAATCTCGAAAAACTTATGAGCTATTTCTGTCAAGGAATAGCTTTTTCACCACCCCCTTTTTAGCCCCAGTATTACAACCAACTTCAACTACAGATTAATCATCTATAATATCTAATTCGGGAAAAATAGTTATGAATAACCCAAATAATCAGTCAATTTTTGATCCTTCAAAATGCCCACATTGTAAAGCATTTGCTTTTTATATCTATGATACAGGTGTGTGGTATTGCGCGTCTTGTAAGGCCATAACAATAAAGAGACAAGTTGATACAGTTATCTGTCCTCAGTGTTTCAAAATATGGTCACATATAGTTCAACGTATTTTTGATCACTCTAGATGTCCACATTGTAAAATATTTACTTCATATATTTATGATAAAGATCAGTGGTTTTGTATGTCCTGTGGGGCTTTAACAGAGAGAAAAAAATAGGTCTATTCATCATGTGGAGTTGATTTTAAGAGCTTTGCGAAAATCTAAATAAGGAGTGAACTATGCATTATTATGAATGGTGTCCAAAATGTAAAAAAACATCCCGTTATTCTACAAATCAAATTGGAGAATATAATTATAATCCTGATTATGGCTGTGATTGCAAAACGCCTAAGATTTATTGGGAAAAACAACAATGGAATCATTTTAAGAAAATCATTCCTGAATTACCCAGGAAACCAAAAAAGGGTCAACCATATAATTTAAATATCAATCAAGAAATTGTTACTACTGACACTCTAGAGAATTTAGGAATGCTTGTTAGCCAAATTACAGCCTTTTAATTCTTACTCACTTTTTATAATTTTCTCTGCTGATTATAGCATTAATTAACCACCGTAATAGAGAAAATATTTATATGAAAAGTAGCTGCAGTCTATGGCAAGAATGGACCTTTTAGGCCCAACTCGAAGAGTAAGCGAAGCTCAATGAAGGCCATTTTGAAAAAATATGCCCTTCATTTCATTGTATACGGAACTTTATTACTTTTGAAAATACACCAAACTAAAGGATAAAATCCTTGAAACCTTCCTTTCACATACCCTATACTAAGTGCCATAATGATAATGGCAATGGGGGAATTTGTATGAAAGGCGGAATTTATACGAGACAAAAATGCCCTACCTGTAAAATAGCATTCAAAGATAACCACAGAAATGGACTAAGCTGTTCTTCTCATCCAAAGCAATTTGCGTCAAAATTTATTGTTAAATTTGATTCAGTATTTAAAAATTTCAGCTCTTATACTGAAGCTCAGCGTTTTTTAACGGGACTTCGATTCAAAACTGATGAAGGAAGTTATGATTCACGTGACTATAAACATGACATACCATTGGGTTTCAAAAATCTCGCCGAAAAATGGTTAGAGTACAAACTTGATGGGAGTAACGCTGTTAAACCAAAATCATATAACAATCTCAAAAATTACATCTATCAGGCTTCTAAAGAATGGGACAATAGAAATGTAAAGGAAATTGGTTTTGCTGAATTTGAGGACTTTTTTTATAAGCAGAATAAACGCGTATCAGGAAAAACAGTTCACAATATGAAATCCTGTCTACATTCATTCTGGATGTGGTTAAGAAAACGAAAAGTTATCACTTTAGCACAATTCCCAGAATTCCCAGAGGTAAAGTTCAAGCTCAAATATCGTGATATTGTAGAAAAAGAAACACAAATTGCTATTCTTGATGAAATTAAAAAGCTTTCTTACCTGAAAAATCCAAAGATTTGGCTTGGTATCAAATGGCTCTGCACCTACATTTCCATCCGCCCTGGAGAGTTGATTAAAATTAAGGAGGGTGACATTGACATATCCAACGGATATTTTTTCATAAAAGACCATAAAACAGATAGAAAAGGTGAAATCAAATCTGTGCCTCTTCTTGATGAAGATATTCAAATTATTCGTAACATGCCAACAGCACTACCATATCTATCTTTTTTTCGACATACTAAAGGAATATCCGGCTGTAAAACAGGACAACAATTCGGCGAAAGATATTTGTATAAATGGTGGAAAAAGTCATGTGATAATTTAGGAATTGAAGGAGTTGACCTTTACGGTGGCACACGTCATTCATCGGCTGTCGCATTACGAAAACATCACACTCCTGAAGAAATAAAACGTGGAACAATGCACACATCAAATAAAGCGTTTGAAAGATACTATCAGATGGAAGGAGATGATCTCAGGAGCATCTATGCCAATGCAATTCCAGAAAAAAAAATTGCAACTACTTTGCAACCAAAAATAGCCAATCTCACTAACAGTAAAAGTCAATGAAATCGGCTATTTATATGGTGGAGGCGGCGGGAGTCGAACCCGCGTCCAAAAATACTCCCCTGCAGGCGTCTACAAGTTTAGTCCTGTAAAGGTGTTTATCGTGCTTTAGGTTTCACCAGGACAAGAATCCTTCAGCACTATCCGCTGTGTTGTTTCGCGATCCAGACCACTGGAGAAACTGGTACGCTATCCTGCTAGTCGATGCCCTGACCCGGTTCGCAGGAATAACCGGGGGGACAGTAGCAATTTATGCTGCTACAGCATATGAATAGTCGTCTGCGACTATAATTAAGTTCTTCCTGATTAACGAGGTTGGAAGAAACCTCGACATGCAGCCTGAGCTTATATATCCCTGTCGAATCCGTTTCGCCCCCATATTTCTAATATTATTTATAATTAACCCTGGCGAATAGCTCGTTCCATGTCACGATCACTTTGCTTCTTCTTGAGGGTTGCTCTTTTATCATATAATTTTTTACCTTTGGCAAGACCAAGTTCCACCTTAGCCTTTCCATTACTAATAAAGTAAATCTTCAAAGGTATGAGCGCAATACCTTTTTCTTTTAATTTTCCAATAAGTTTCTTGATTTCTTTCTTGTGGAGCAGCAGCTTACGTACACGCAAGGGATCAGAAACTGTCTGTGTAGCAAATTTATATGGTGAAATATGCACATTATACAAATACAATTCACCATTAAGCAGTTGAGCATACCCATCAAGAAGGTTCGCCCGTCCCGCGCGCAGTGATTTGACCTCGGCACCATTTAGAACCAATCCGGCTTCCAGAGTATCATCAATATGATACTCGTGAAATGCCTTTTTATTTTTGCAAATTATTTTCTGCCCTGTGGACTTTTTATTCATCTTTTTTAATAGTAAATCATTAAATAATATTGGGTAAACTATTCTCGAGTTACCCGGAGAGCCTCTTCAATGGTAGTCATTCCCTGGCGAACTTTCAACCATGCGTCTTCACGAAGAGTTGTCATACCTTCTCGAATTGCAACATCACGAAGTTCAGAATCAGTAGCTTTCGTAGATACCAGCTTTTTCAACTGGTCTGACATAGGAAATATTTCAAATACTCCACAACGACCCAAATAGCCAGTGCCTCTGCATTGCCTACACCCCTTGCCTCTTTTCAACTCAATACTTCCCTGCCCTGAAACTGGAAAGCCAGCTCTTTGTACTTCTGCAGCCTCAACCTGATAGGATTCTATACAATGAGGACAAATACGCCGTACAAGTCTTTGAGCCAAAGCACCAAGCATAGTTGAACCGATCAGAAAGGGTTCAAGCCCTAAATCTTCCAGACGAATTATCGATGAAACAGCATCATTGGTATGGAGTGTGGATAAAACCAAGTGACCAGTCAAAGCCGCCTGAACTGCATAAGTAGCAGTTTCCAAATCACGAATCTCACCAATCATGATGACATCAGGATCCTGTCGCAGAATATTTCTTAAAATAGTGGTAAATGAAACATCAATTGCTGTCTGAACTGAAATCTGATTGAAGTCTTCATGAACCATCTCCACCGGATCTTCAACTGTAATTATATTATTTTCCGATGTAGATATCTTTTTCAATGTTGAATACAACGTAGTTGATTTACCTGACCCTGTCGGACCTGTTACCAGAACAATTCCATGAGGAGAAGTCATAAAATTATTGTAAACCATGTGGTCCCTTTTGGAAAATCCCAGCTCTTCCATATCCTGAAAAACCACATCAGGATCCAGTATCCTTAAAACAGTCTTTTCTCCAAAGGCAACTGGCACAGTGGAAACACGTATTTCTGCTTCTTTACCTCCAGCCCCATGCCCAATTTTAATTCTACCATCCTGAGGCCTTCTTTTTTCAGCTATATCAAGACGTCCCAGCGATTTAATTCTGGAAGTAATAGCTGAATGAACAGCCTTGGGGAGCTTATAAATTGTATGCAGAACACCATCAATTCTAAACCTGACCACACATGTTTCACGTTTAGGCTCGATGTGAATATCACTTGCCCGTTGTTCAAGTGCATAGCTGAAAAGATGATTAACCGCTGTTTTAATATGTTGATCTGTTGGAGTCATATCTTGAGCAGAAGTCAATTTGACATATTGCTCCAGGTTTCCAATATCAACAGTTCCACCACCTCTGGGTGCCCCAAACTGGTCTTCGGCAGCAGAAATAGAATGCTGAAACCCAAAAAACTCCGCTAAAATTTTGCGAATATCACTTCTCGTACTCAAATAACAGCGTATTGTTACCTGATTTGCACGCTCAATATCTTCCAAAACTGACATGTTATCTGGATCATAAACTACCACTTCCAGGATGCCATTACGTATATCAAAGGGGAGTATCAAATGATTTATGGCAAATGATTTTGGAATAGTTGTAGTAACTATTTTCATGTCAAGATCTAGAGGATCAAGCTTTTTAAATGGTATATCAAGCTTTTTCCCTACCGCCCTCATTATAATATCTTCATCAATATAAGCCCCTTTTTTTCCAGGAAGCTCTAATTTGAAAGAAACTATAATATCGACAAGATCAGGAAATCCTTTATTAAGCTGTCTATTATCAGCCAAACGCCTACCACCATGCATCTGCAACAGCTTTTGGCGTTGTTTTCCTTTTTGCAGAATAATAAATTTTCGCTGTTCAACAGTTATCAATTCATGCTCAAGCAAAAGATCAAGCAAGGCATCACTGTTTAATAAACCCATACCGTTTTCCTGTTACTCATAATTTTACTTAAGGAGGACAAATCACTCCGAAAAAATTTAACATTAAAAAAACAGATATTTTTCTCTCTAGCAAAAAAGAGAGCAAATAGACTTTAAAAGCCCTGGTTAAATACCATCTTTATAAAAAAAACTACAGTCGGGATTAGCCTTTCATATAGGGAGAATATGTACTTCTTCTTTTATCTGATGAAATCCCTTAGCCAAAAGACCATTTCTACCATTTATTGAAATAGAATCTCCAAAACCAATTCGATGATTCTGTATCACGCAATACTCATCTTTTTCATACACCTGTAAATCTCGACAACCAACAATACATGTTTTCTCTAATCTGGTGGCAACAACCGATGCATGGGAGGTCTGTCCGCCACGGGAGGTTAAAAGACCATCAGCAAGAGAAATTTCCCTGATATCCTCTGGAACTGTGTCCTGCCGAATCAGAATAAGAGATGCCTCCGGATCTTCACGACGCAGCTGATGAATATTCTCCTCCGTAAATACTGCCCGCCCGGATAAAGCGCTGCCACTAACCCCTATACCATTTCCGAGTTTAGAATTTTGGAACGAGGGATTATCATGAAACACACTAAGATGCTCCATTTTTTTAATGGTTATCATGTCACGAGTCTGTAAAATATACAATTCATCGGGACCTTCACCTTCAAAAGTAAACTCTATCTCCTGAGGATTCCAACCTTTTGTGTATACTAAATCCCTGGAGATATCTAACAATTTCTTATAAATTTCCGGAAACCGTTTTTCCAGACAATTATCCACAGATCGTCCATCCAGTTCAGCCTGTTCCACTGATATTGGCTGACTGGTCACCAGACCGGAAACAATATCCTCCCCTTGATCTCCTGGAGCGTAATCACCCCAAAGGGCAACCCGCCTCACCTTTCGATATGGATGCGCAGTAAAAAGAACCCCACTACCTGACAAAGATCCCAAATTCCCAAACACCATCTCCTGAACGATTACTGCTGTTCCCCAGGAATCCGACACACCCATCAATCGTCTGTATTCCAAAGCCTTATTGGTATCCCAGGAATCAAGCACCATTTCAACTGCGCCTATCAGCTGCAACCAGGGATCATCAGGAACTCCAAAGCCCTGACTCCTTACTAATTTCTGATATTTCAAGGCAAGCTCTCGCATCTGTTCGGCTGAAAAATCTTTCTTAAGACGAACATCATAACATCTCTTGTGATCATTCATCAGAATCTGAAATTCTTCACGATCCATCCCTTGAGCCATTGCCCATGACTGCAGGAATCTACGATAATTATCCCATGCAAAATAAGCCTGATCCGTTTTTTTAACATACTCTTCAACCAACTCTTCGTTGAGTCCGACATTGTGAATAGTGGTCATCATACCTGGCATGGAAATAGCCGAACCACTACGTACAGACAACATCAAAGGATTGTTTGGCGACCCAAAGGTCTTACCGGTTTGTTCTTCGATTTCGTTGATAGAATTTCTGACCCTTCGCATAAATTCATCACGAGCACGATCAAAGCTTTGCACCGCAGACCAGCATCGAAAAATTTCAGTTGTGATAATAAAAGCCGGTGGCACAGGTTTCCCGTCACCGGCAAGCTGTATAAGATTAAAACCTTTATTCCCAAGGTGGATCAGATTATGAGTCTGCAAATTTTCATTATAGAGAGAACTGATCGTCTTTTCAGGATTATACGTCATCAGCAAATCAAGTGTTTCCTCATCCAGAAGATCTTTCTGTGCCTCAAGAGTCTGCATGATTTTACTGATAAAATTATCAAGATGCTGCAAACCGAAGGTGGTTGAAATTAAATCCCGAAAAAATGACTCCGTAAGCCTGTGAACACTGGATACTTGATCTTCTTCATCCCATAAAAACCTATATTTAGTCAGCAGGTTTTCTGCACCAATTTGAGGAATAATAATTGATAGGTTATTTTGATGAACATTAGTGTAGTAGGCATATATTATATCTTTAACGCCCTCTGAAAGTCCACGTACTATATCAAGATGCTGTGTATAGGAAAAACGTTTGATACTGGTTGAAGACACCAGCAAGCTGGCATATGTTTCCAAACGTCTACTGGTTATGCCGTCAACCCTTAACGCTCTGATATAAAGCCTTAAACATTGCGCTATTCTAATAAATGTTGCCTGCGTAATAAAAGAAAGATTAACCGTCTGCCACAGACGTTCCAAAAATATATTTGCCAGATTTTCTAAACGAAAAGATAAGCCCAAAGCATCAAATTTCTTTTCACTGTACCGCCCATATACAGAAGGAATATCCACAGCAATGTGCCGCTTGTAATAAATTTCCTCTTTCGGGGGAAATTTTTCCTCACTCAATATAACTTTCTTTAACTGCTCAAGTTGCCCCAACAGGGAGTCAAGACACTTGTAAGTGTCACAATCTTCTAAATCCACTAACAGTTCTTCAATTTCAGGAAATCCCGATTGAACTGCAACCTGCAGCTGATTGCGTAATTCATCCAGCCCAAGATTGTATTTATGGTGCAATAACTTATACATCTTGACCAGGAGTTCAAAACGCCGTCTTTCCAACTGTGAAATATCATGTTGCTTATCTAAAAACTGTTTTCTTTCCTCCTGATCCCAACGTAACAGATCCTGTATACTCTTAATCTGAAGCTTATCATGAATACGATTGGTTAAGATAAACTGCTCATCAATAAACAACCCATGAGTTTCAATCTGATTAAAAATCTCCTCTGGCAAAAAAGACTGGATATGCTTTTTATCGCGGGTCAACCAAAACCCAAAGATTCCAGCGATAAAGCCTACAATCAGGTTACTTGATTCTACATGGCTTTGCTTTCTTAAAAAATGAATCAGAACATCCCGACGCTTATACAGCTCATCCAGTTCTGTGGAAACATCACGCAACTCGCCTTCTGCTCCTATTTCATTAAAAAATACAGGCATGAGTTTAGTGAATTGTTTAGCTAGATTATATATCGGTTTAATAGGATGATTGAGCAGCTCTGTAATATCACGCTGAAAAAGATCAGTATCCTTAACGCAGGTACCAGAAAGTTTCAAATTGATAATTAATGCAGAAAAAAGAGTGGAGCACCATTTGGGCTCTTGCATAATCAGATTCAGCCAGAGCCTGATATTTGCAAGATGTGCAGGATTAGTAATTGGCTGCCAATCATCATCCACTCCGGTAACATTTGCATACTGAAAACCAAACTGAACAGCTTCCCACAAAAATGTTTCAACTAGGCGCGAATTACCTCGCTTGAAGACCTCATTCCCAATTACCTGTATACATTGCAGTGAAGTGTGCGGATACTTACGCACATTAGCCTTAAGTAGTTGAAAAGTAGTAATAAAAAACTGCTCTATCTCCTCAAATGCCTGCTTACGAATTAGCTGAACCAGGGAACGGTTAATATCCCTCAATGTCTCTTCATGGATAAGGTGCAGCCCTGCTGTATCCATTATACGAAAGAGGAACAGCAATTTTCTATTTTCCATGAACTTAGAAGTTTCACTAGTATCACCAGCATCTACCGTGAGCTTTAACGGAATATCCCTATACAGACGAACAATATCCATATGAGCGGGAAACTTTAAAATCTGTGATAAAGAGTCAAGAGTATCCCCACCTATTGCTATTTCATCAAGATTCTTCCGATGGCTTGCAATGGTTTCATGAGATATCGCCTCCAACAAAGTACCGGCATCCCAACTATCACAAAAATCTTTACAATGCTCCATGAACCATGGGAATGGATCTTCCTCCTTCAGCCAGTATTTATAATTTAAGGCTAGAATTTTTTTCATCAGCCGGGCAATCGGCTCATAATCATAATGATATTTATCACGATCAAATGAGGACAGACGTACCGCCATTTTTTTCATGGGATGATGGCCCTGAACCATATACATCATCACCTTTTCACCCAGATCATCCAACTTATATAATTTTTCAAAAAAACCATTTAAATTAGCCTGATACTTGAGTAGGCCATCTATATCCACAGTATTGATCAACTTATCAGCATAGGCAAGCATTGCCTCCATGATCTGGGCAACCAGTTTGCCGTTCTTTCTGGAATCAGCAAGTGCCTCTATAAAAATATCGCAGAATATTTTAAAAGCCTCCGGACCATTTTCATGCCTGGAATAATGAGGAAAATTTTTCAGGACAAAGGCCCGCAATTCTGGAACAATTAACTGCCAGTTTCTGTAAGGGTGACTGATTTCATAAAGAATTGCATCCAGCCTGTCAGACAATCCTTTGTATTGACAGACTATATCCCTTAAAGGGTTATATGCTTTTGATATAACTACCTCGTGATACGTTTCCTCAAGATTTGCTTTTAAAGCATCTGACTTGATGGCAGCTGTTGCCTGCTGCTTACTCATAGTAAACCTCTAAGAACTGATCTCAGCCTTGCGACTGAATAGAAAATTTGCTGTAAACCGCTAAACATTGTCCAGGATAAATGATGATGAAATACCAAAATATCCGTTATTTTCATACCGGAATTAAGAACAGGTGAAAACACCCTATTCACATTTATACTAACATAATACTGAAAATATAAATTACTGAAAACGCAAAAAGCCCCCTGACATTAAACCAGAGAGCTTCTCCATTTAGCCCGTATTCTTATCACATAAGCTGCAAAAAGATCATAAATGCTAAATAATCAAATAATTAATTCACATGATCCCCGATGATCATCTTATGATCATAAAAAATTCAGAGTATGACCTACAAAACTTTATTGCCATCCATGTGTAAAACCAGATCCAGCATACGATTTGAATAACCCCATTCATTATCGTACCAGGACATAATCTTAATAGTTTTATCAATAACTCTGGTGCAAAGCCCATCAACTATGGATGAATGAGGATCACCTTGAAAATCAATGGATACAAGTGGTTCTTCAGTATAGTATAAATATCGTCCAGCCGCTTCTTCCAAGGCACGATTGACATCTGAAGCAGTTGTTTCAGTCTCCACTTCCATAACCACATCCACCATAGATACATTTGGAGTAGGTACACGCACTGCCAGACCGTCAAACTTGTTTTTCAACTCTGGAATAACCAATGCAACTGCCGCTGCGGCACCTGTTTTGGTTGGAATCATTGACATACCAGCTGCTCTAGCTCTTCGCAGATCACTGTGAGGGTAATCCAAAAGGCGTTGATCACCTGTGTAGGCATGAATGGTTGTCATCAACCCTCTTTTTATACCAAAATTGTTAAGAATCACCTGAGCAACAGGCGCTAGACAATTAGTAGTGCAAGAAGCATTGGAAACAACATGATGTGAAGTAGGATCATATTCCTCTTCATTGACCCCCATGACAATTGTTTTCACGTCACCTTTTGCAGGAGCTGAAATAAGCACCTTTGAAGCACCGCCATCAATATGCCCCTTAGCAGATTCCATATCTCGGAAAAGACCAGTACATTCCATCACATAATCAACGCCCATATCCCCCCAAGGGATATCTTTTGGCTGGCGGTGACTCGTAACTGTAATGGTTTTACCATCAACGGTAATACTGTTGTCCTTTGCAGATATTTCAGCATCAAAAACTCCCATAACAGAATCATATTTCAACAGATGAGCTGTTGTTTTGACATCAGTCAAATCATTAATTGCAACTACTTCGATGTCAGAAAACATTTTATCTTTACGAATAGCCCTGAAAATACTTCTGCCAATCCTGCCAAATCCGTTTATCCCAATTTTCACAGCCATGACAACTCCCCCTTACCTGTCTGTAGTTATATATCTGTATTCAAATAAACCAGCACATAAATTACTTTTTCTTCAATCCACATGTGATACTGAAATATATAAAAGGCTTCCATTTCAAAAAATAACAAAAACAGCTGCCGGATACTCAATAGTATCAGATAGCTGTCTCAAAAAACAAACTGTTGCCAACTTTTTTTCAGGCAACCCCTAAAACATCACTGTTTTCATCAACAACAGCTTGCAATTGAGCCCTTTTCACAATAGCTTCACTGCATCTGTTATCAATAAGCAACGCACGTCGATACATGTCCAGTGCCTGCAGATACCATTGTCCCCTCATATAGCTTCTACCGGCTGCACAAAAACCATCTGCGACGTTACCATAAAACATCTCTTCAAAAACAGCTTCCAGTCTCTCACCCCAATGATCAGCCAACACTTTCTCATTTTCTGCCAGAAGCCTAACAACCAGCATATTGTCACCCAACCTGGATACCATAATCCGCAACAAATAATTGACCTGTCCAAGCAGATTAGCCACCCTCTCCATCTGATTCACCACATAAGAACCAATCCTGTTCACCAGGCCTTGAACATCAACAATATGGGAATAATGTGGTGGCAACCCTTCATTATTGCTACGTTCTCGAATTATCTGACTGGCAGGAGTTTCTCCTATTTCATAAGCTGCCGAACCATAGCTTTTTAGAAGATAGATATTTTCCTTTAATTTCATACCTTCATGAAAAACAGAACCAATCAACCAGTCGACAAGACTACCATCTAGTCCCTGCTGGTCGGTCTTTTTAGGCCACATCATATGACACAGATCTTTCAATTGCCAGAGAGGTCCTTTTTCAACTTCAGTGCCGATAAATTGTATTAAACGACTCCATATCTTATCCAAAGCTTCTCCTGTGTGTGAATTAAACAAATCAACGCACGGGATGGAATGAGGCCTGCGACACTCAAGATAAATTGTATATATCTCTTGAAACGAATAATTAATCCGAAAAAAAGAATCAAAAACTTCCCGAACAAAAAAATCACGCCGCTGTTCAAACCAGTCAGGCCTGGACTGCCTCATCTTTTTATCCTCAGAAGAATTTAACCATCCAGAATTATTCATCATGACATATCATCTCTAGTGACTGATGATAAAGCTCCAGATATTCTGACATCACATGCTTCCAAGTGTGATGTTTATGAATACGCCGAACAGCCGCCTCCTGCATACTGGTAATCATATCAGGAGAATATCGGTATAGACGTAGAGCAGATTCAATTGCAGCAGTCAAGGCAAACGATTCATGTTTCTGATAGGTAAAGCCCGTAGCCCTGTCCACAATTTTTACTAACCCACCAACATGATGAGCAATGGGAAGATTACCAAGCAACTGAGCAATATAATCTGTCAATCCGCATGGTTCATACAGGGAAGGTATGATAAAAAAATCACCGGCTGCGTATATCTTGAGAGCCAATTCCGGATCATATCCTTTCAAAAAACAGACTCTCCCTGATGCTTCGGGTTCAGTGGTCAACCTTATCAGGTATTCTTCAAACTCTCTGGCTCCACTCCCCAATAAAAGAATTTGAAACTCCTTATCTTTTGCCAATAATGGTCCCAAACATTGATCCAGCACATCAACACCTTTCTGATGAGTCAAACGACCAATAAAAGTCAACAAAGGTTGTTTTTTGTTATTTGTCAAAAAACCATGTTTACTTACGTTACCATTAATAGCCTGATCTTTTTCAAGTGCCTGAAGCATTGCCACCTTGCAGATAGCTTTTCCGTCAAGATCACCAGAAACAGGATCAAAAGCTGCAGCCAGTCCCAGCTTCTTCGGTTGGGTTGGATCAAAGTCCACGGGATTAATACCATTGGTAATCCCTCCCAGCCGAACACCTTTTAATTGTAACTCATGACCAAGCCATCCAGTTCGCCGATCTTCATCTGTCTCTCTCAACTCTCTGGCATAATTATCACTGACAGCGTTGAGCACTGCATGGCTTGCAGCAGCCATAAATGGATCAAAGGCCTCACCAAGAAGAGCATTTTTAATAAATGCAGAGGGTAAACCTGTAACACTTTGTGCAAACTCTAAATCATCAATCTCCTGATGATACCCAATACCAGCGTTGTGGATAGTGACAACAATTCCAGTAGATCCAAAAAAATGTCGATATCCTTGATTTTCCCGAACCATTGCTGGCAAAGTTGCAGCATGACCATCCTGGCAGTGGATAATATCAGGCCTCTCATTCTGCAAGATCATGAAATCCAGTGCTGACTTCTGCAACAGAATATTCATGGCAAAAAAATCATAATGCCCAAAACCACTTACTTTCCATGAACTGCGACTTTCCTCATCTTCAGTATAGGTGTATACCCCTGATTTTTCTCGAAATCTATCAGAATCAACAAGATAAACACAGACACCATTTATCTGACAATGCCAAAAAGAAACCTTTTCCTGACGCTCCTCATCAGGATAATTCATGTCTATATCAAACTCAGTACGAGTACAACCAGACAAGGGGCCTGGAATTGTAACTTTCTCTAAACCTAAAGCAGAGGTATCCATAAATCCGTACAATGGAATCACCACCTTAACAGCGCAATTTCCATGCTGAATCAAAGATTCAGCCAATTGACGACTGACATCCTTTACCCCACCAGCTCCGGCAAGACCATCATATTCACGACTCACCATCCAGATAAAGGACAATCCCTTTTTGTCCCTAAACTCCTCAATCATCAAGCTGTAACACTCTTCTTGTTTCCTGCAACACGCTTTGACGAAGCAGATGATCTGCGAGCGTCAAACGGACCATTGCTTCACAAACTGGAATAATACGAGGAATAGCGGAAATATCATGACGCCCACCAATCTTCACTGATACAGGTTCGTTTGCCAGGTTTACAGTCTTTTGTTCCTTACCAATAGATGGTATAGGCTTTACAGCAACCCGAACCACAAGATGCTCGCCGTTGCTGATACCTGCAAGTATACCACCCGAATTATTACTGAGAAAACCTTTAGGGGAGATAGAGTCATTATTTTCAGATCCCAACATTTCCGCTACCTGAAAACCTGCTCCGATTTCAACACCCTTCACTGCACCTATTGACATGAGAGCTTTTGCAAGATCACCATCTAGCTTGTCAAAAACCGGATCTCCCAACCCTGCCGGACAAACAGCAAGAATCTCAACAATTCCACCCAGAGTATCACCCTGCCTGCGGACTTCATCAATCCTCGCTTCCATTTCTTCAGCAGCCTCATTGTCCGGACAAAACAACCTGTTTTTTTCTATGTCTGCTAACTCTCTTTTCTCTGCCACAACACCGCCAACTGCAGCAGTATATGCCATCACATTGACCCCATAAGACTCCAGCAATCTGTTTGCCACTGCACCGGCAGCAACCCTGGCAGCAGTTTCTCTGGCTGAAGCTCGCCCACCTCCACGATAATCACGTATCCCATATTTAGCCTGATAGGTCATGTCTCCATGTCCGGGCCTAAAGATATTCTTTATATGGTCGTATGATTTAGAATGAGCATCCTTATTATAAATGACCAAAGAAATAGGTGTCCCTGTAGTCATTTCACAATCCTGTCCATCAGGCCTGAAGGTACCGGACATGATCTCCACAAGATCAGGTTCCTTTCTTGGACTTTCCCCACCACCTTTCCCCGGACGCCTCCGGTCAAGTTCCTTTTGTATTATATCCGCGCTGAGTTTTACTCCAGATGGACAACCATCAATAACGACGCCAAGCGCACGTCCGTGTGATTCACCCCATGTGGTCACTCTGAACAGAGTACCGAAGCTATTTCCTGGCATGTTGTAGCCTGCCTTTTATTTAATTTTATATTTTTTTCCAACAAATGCAGCAAAGTTTGAACCAATTCTTCTGGTTCATGCACAGTTGTATCCATAATCAAATCTGCTGAATTTCTATATAGAGGTTCACGTTGTTTTAAAACTCCCATCACTTCATCAACAGTGTCTCTGTTTGTCAATGCTGGTCGTTGTTCCTCACTAACCTGATCCAAAGAAAGGCGCTTCTGAATTATCCCTGCACTGGCCTGAAGCCAAACAACCACTGCATTTTTACAAAATATTGCCCATTGGGCTTCATTGGTAATCGCTCCTCCACCAGTTGCAATTACAGTTTCAGTTACCTCCGCCAACTCTAGAAGCAATTCACTCTCCCGCTTACGAAAAGCAGGCCAACCGTGGTTTTTCACATAATCAGAAATAGAGTAACTAAACTGCTCTGTCAACACTTTGTCAGTGTCAATAAAATCGAAGTTTAGTTCCTTAGCAAGCTGTTGACCAACCGTACTTTTCCCTGTTGCCCGAAAACCTGTCAAAACTATCCGATCCAGGCATTTTTCCTGCGGAGTTAAACCCTTTATAATATCTCTTTTTTTCATTTATCTAATGTAAAGGAAACCACATCTGCTGTTTAAGCGCAAAGCGAGTTTTCATTTTTTTTCTTTTCTTTTCAATTCAATGTAATAGTATAATATGTAACCAGCTTAAAAACATCAGAAAACACTGAAATCCATGGAGTATAAAGATTACTACAAAGCTCTCGGTGTTGCACGCAATGCAAGCCAGGACCATATCAAACAGGCCTATCGCCGCCTTGCCAGAAAATACCATCCAGATATCAACAAAGAAATAACTTCTGAAAAAAAATTCAAAGAAATAGGCGAAGCTTACGAAGTACTAAAAGATCCTGATAAACGCTCCACCTATGATAATTTCGGTAGCAATCACCAAGCTGGACAAGAATTCAAACCACCACCCGACGGGAACAACAGCTTTTCTTTTCAGGGGACTGAGCACGCAGGCACAGACAGCAACGGGTTCAGTGATTTCTTTGAAGAACTTTTTAGTAGATCTTATGGACCTAAATCCCAGTATACTAAAAAATCAACCTTTCCCATGCAAGGGGAAAATCAGCATGCAAAAATATCCATCCGAATCCAGGATGCATATAATGGTTCAAGACAGACAGTTACCCTGAATAAATCATCAGCTGATAAATTCGGCCGCATTACAACCATTCCCCAAACACTTCAAGTAACAATTCCCAAAGGAATCATAGAGGGACAGCGTATCCGACTTGAAGGGCTAGGGCAGCCTGGAATTGCTGGAGGCTCAGACGGGGATCTCTATTTAGAAATATTATTTGCAAAAGACCCCCTTTTTCATGCTGAAAAGCGTGATATACACCTAACCCTACCAGTAAATCTTTGGGAAGCAGCTTTAGGCTCAACCATCAAAGTACCTACACTTGGCGGGAACGTGGAACTCAAAATACCACCAGGATCACAAGGAGGAAGCACTTTACGGCTCAAAGGACGCGGCCTGTCAACCTCTTCTGTTGCTGGAGATCAATACGTGCACCTGAAAATTCATGTACCAAAAATCAATACAGCAGAACAAAAACATCTCCTTGAGGAAATGGCCAGAACAATGAATTCAGATCCCCGTAAATTTATGGGAGTATAAGTTATGAGATATGAAATTACAGTTCTGTCCACCACTATTTTTGACGAAGAACCTGATTGCAACCTGAGTGATCTTTGCAAACTCTGCAACGTGAGCGCAGAACTTATCCAGGACATGGTTAACGAAGGTCTTATTGTCCCCAAAGGCTCAGCTCCACAACAATGGCATTTTGATCGTCTGGAAATTCGCCGAATTCAAACAGCCGTAAGACTGCAAAATGATTTACGTGTAAATCTGCCTGGCTGTGCTCTCGCCCTGGACCTCCTGGATGAACTTGAAAGATTACGTGGCCAGAGAAACAAACAATAAATTCAGGTTACCCGCCTCCTTAATCTGGACAGGTTTTAAATTTCAATCAATACACCTTAAATGAAGATTATAATGAGTACTCAATTATTTTTATCACTCCATGCTTTATTTGCTACTGGGGCTTATAAATGATCCAGCAATATCTCGTAATATCAATTGCAACTATTTAGACAAATCATGGAAGCACTCATTCAAAACAAATTAATTATTTTGACCAGCATATCTCTTTTTTTTACATGCTGCTGGATTATCACTCTGACGATTCTAAACAGGGCAAAAAAGCAAAACTTCCTCCAGACTTATCGCCTCAAACAACATATAAATAATCTGGAATACCAAGATGAAACTATCCAACGTCTTCGTCAGGAAAGAACCAGCCTTTTTTCAGAAAACACTCAATTACAAACTGAAATCGCCAGTTTACAAACTTCACTTGCAGAAGCACACAAACAAGCTAACACCTTCCATCTCCTTCTTGAATCCACCCAGGAGCAGATGACCCGGAATTTTCAGCTCATGGCAGAAAAAATTTTTACTGAGAAAACTAAATCCTTTGCCAATGACAACAAATTTGGCCTGGAGTCAATTCTCAAACCTGTCCGAGAACAGATTGCCGACTTTAAGGACAGAGTGGAACATGTATATGACAGGGACACGAAAGACCGAATTTCCCTTGCCAAAGAAATAGAACATTTAAAAATCCTCAATACGCAAATAAGTGAAGATGCTATTAATCTGACAAACGCCCTCAAAGGCGGCAACAAACTCCAGGGTTTTTGGGGGGAAATGATTTTAGAAAAGCTATTACTTAGCTCCGGGCTTCGTTCCGGCCATGAATACACGGTTCAAAAAGGTTTTAAAGACCATAAAGGCAAAGAAATGCGACCGGATGTAATTATCTCTCTGCCAGGAGAACGCCATATTATTATTGACTCCAAAACCTCCATGAAAGCCTTTGAAGAAGCATGCCAAACTGAAGAAAAAAAGAAACAGGACCTACTTTTGAGCCGACACCTGGAGTCCATCAAAAAACATGTCTCGGAACTTGGGAAAAAAAAATACCACCAGCTAAACGGATTAACCAGCCCAGACTTTGTCCTACTTTTCCTGCCTGTAGAGAGCGGCTTTCAAGCTGCCCTTGCACTTGATCCAGAACTCACTACTTGGGCAGGTAACAAAAAAATCATTTTGACCAGCCCCTCAACACTGTTAGCAATACTTCGCCTTATCAACCACATGTGGCGCCAGGATGACCAGAGTCGTAATGGCTTGCTTATTGCCAAACAAGCAGGAAGCTTATATGATAAATTTATTGGCTTCCTTGATGTATTTGAAGAAATTGGCCAGAGACTGGACCAGTCACACAATTGCTGGCAAACTGCAAGAATGAGATTAACCAGTGGCAAAGGGAATATTATCAGCAAGGCTGAAGCTCTAAAAAAGCTCGGTGTGCAGACAGAAAAAACAATGCCGAAAAGTCTTATCGGCATTGTTGATACAACCTCAACCCGTCTTTCAGTTTCGCATCAGGATAAGCCACAGCACATGAACAAAATACAAAATCTTAAGCAAAGCGAAAAAATTAGTGTCAAGGTACCCTGAACAAAATCATCTTTTTGCGTTGTAACTGGCGCATGCCAAATAAAATGCGTTATTTTCATTCCTTATTTAAGCCGGAGGATATCATGAAATCTACACCTGTATTTCTGGCCGTATTCCTTTTACTCCTTTCATCCTGCACCGACATGAATAAAGCACAACATGGTGCAGTTGGAGGCGCTGCTGGTGGTGCTCTTATTGGTCAGGCAATCGGCCACAATACCGATGCCACTCTGATCGGTGCAGCTGTGGGAACTATGCTAGGTTATATTGTTGGCAACGAAATGGACAAATATGATCGCCAGCAACTGAACCATGTTTATGAAAGAGGCATGTCTGGTCGTCCCTCTGCCTGGATTAATCCAGATACTGGCAACCAATTTCAGGTAACACCCCGCCCAGCCTATTCCAATCATACTAACAACAAAGTTTGCAGAGAAGCTGAAATTATGGCGGTTATTGATGGAAAACAACAAAAAACATACACTACTGCTTGCCGGGAGAATCTTGGTCGCTGGCAACTACAAAATTAATACATCATGAAAAATGGCTCAATTTCTATTACAAGCTCTTCAAAAATGATGTTTTTGGATATCACCGATACATTGCAAGATTGCTTGTCGCAATCCGGTTGTGAAAATGGGGTTTTTTATGTTTTTAATCCCCATACCACTGCTGGCCTGACAATAAATGAGGGTGCTGACCCTGCTGTCCAAAAAGATCTCATTGATTCGTTTAAAGACATAGTTCCCTTTCACCTACCTTTTGAGCACCTTGAAGGCAACTCTCCTTCCCACTTCATGGCTACTTTAAGCGGTTCTTCTGTGAATGTTTTCATAGAATCAGGAAAAATTAAACTTGGCACATGGCAACGCATTTTCTTTCTTGAATTTGATGGCCCCAGAAACCGCAAAGTTCACTGGAAAATAATAGAAGGATAAGAAACGGAGTTTTTCTGAAAAATGGATACTGATCAAATTTTTTTTGGGCTGAACAGAGCTAGTGATGAAAAATCCCTTGCTTCTTTTCTACGTCTTTTCTGCAATGAAAAGCTAACAGATGTTCTCATACCAAGACTGGAAGATGACGAAATAACACATCTGATTGATTTAATGACAAATATTATGCATAAGCACCTGCAGGAAAAGGAATATCATGAACTTTTTCTAGGGGAAGAAGATCCCCACGATACGCTTGACACGGCATAATTGCATTTATTTAAAAAAGAAATAAAACAAATAAACACTAATGTAAGGTGACGTTTCGACTTCTGAAAAGTATATGACCATACCATATATCGATGAGGAGCAGGAGTCGGAACATCACCGCTTACATGATTAATTCCCTTAAACAATTTTTATAACAAAAAATAATCCTCATGTGAATGTGGCATATTGTCGCATTCACATGGGGATTATTTTACAAGAGAAACTTCCCTGTGGTTTTTAACAAAAATGCCATCGGTCATCATGTCAAATATTGATAAATATCAAGCTACTTAGGAGCATACTTGTAAAGCTTCCTTTGCAAGGTTCTTCTATGCAGTCCCAATTTATTAGCAGCAGCTGATATATTATTATTACAATCAGTAAGAACACGGTTTATATGTTCCCACTCAGCCCGTGCCAAAGTTGGAGAAACTATCTCCTTCTGGTCGATATCTATATCCAGTTCCGGATCCTCTAAAAACGCATTAAGAATATCATCGGCATCGGCTGGTTTGGAAAGATAATTCAGCGCGCCTTTTTTCACAGCCTCTGTTGCTGTGGCAATAGATCCGTAACCGGTTAAAACAACGATCCTTATCTCTGAATCAATCTCCTTGATATCCCGAAGGAGTTCTAATCCATTTTTTCCAGGCATCTTCAAGTCAATCACAGCCATTTCCGGATGATCAGCTTTGACATGCACCATTGCCTCTTCATAATTGGCAGCAGTAAAGACAGTATATCCGCGCCTTACAAAAGCTCTTTCCAATCTTTCCCGGAAAAAATCATCATCATCTACAACTAATAGTGTATGCATTACAACCAGTATTTATAATTTTCTCATATAAACAAAGATAATCTTGTCAATATTTTCTTTCAACCCTCAGCTTTTGGTAACTTAAGGACAGCCCTGGTTCCTTTTCCTGGCTCAGATTGCAACACCAAGTCCCCATCAAAACGCTCCGCCATGGTCTTGGCAAGATACAAACCCAATCCAAATCCTTTCCCTGTTTCCTTTGTCGTAAAAAAAGGATCAAATGCTCTGGCAACAGTCTCTGACGACATCCCTTCACCATTATCTTGAACATCAATATATACAAAGTTTATATCAGAACTACAATTAATCACTACAGGTGATCTATCATGAATAGCATCACAACTATTTCTTACAAGTTCCCTCAATGTCCTTTTCAAAGTATTAACCGGCATACAAATGACCAAATTATGATTGCTATTATTTACCACAATCTCAGTTTCAACTTTTTCCTGACATTCGCGAACAACATCCATCACAAGTGAATCTAAAGGTACAAGTATAGCAACCTCTCCCATGTACTCACCGGCATCTGCAGACATATCAAAGAGTATCTCTCTACACTTTTCAACCTGATCACGGATAAGAAGTGCATCTGAAGTCAGTTCACTATCACCATTCTTTTCTAAAGCATATACCATCTCTTTTGACGCAACAGCGATGGTCGATAATGGTGTGGAAAATTCATGGGCAGCACCAGCCGCAAAAGTTGTAAGCGAGGCAAGCCTCTCATTATTCTCTTTTTCCTCGCGAAGGTTATTCACAATCCGTTGATGTTTTATTAAAGCCTTTTGAATTTTTCCCACCATAAAAACTATAAAAAAAGATGTTATAGCAAATGCCACCAACATTCCTTGCAGATGAAGATTCATATTTTCCCCATGCATCTTCATCATTTGTGAATTTCCGCAGAAATGCACAAGAGTATTGGTATAAATAATATTTGGAAGCAGTAGACAAAGTTTATGAAACCAGACATTGAGAGGCAAGAAGAGACTTCCATAACAAAAAAGCGTGAATAACATCAGACTCCAAGACCAACGTGTTGGGGTCAAAATTGCCCCCAACACGACATGAACCAGATAGAGAAATGTAAAAGGATTCATTGCCCCGCCGGTGTTATAAATTAAAACCGTCAATAAAAGAACATCGAGCATTAAAACCATCATGCATAAACTTTCACCTATCTCATTTTTCCTTTTGTACCAGGTAAAAAAAAGATTCGTTCCAACCTGGAAAGCTACAATTGTTGAAACCAGCAACAGGGGAACCTTAAAATCAAATAAAATATATACTGATAAAAACAGCAGGACTTGACAGATAACCGAAACCCATCTGAGGACTAACAACCAGGTAAAAACTACTTGCGATTGAGAGGTATCTTTTTGAAAATCTGTGAATAAATATTCGGGTTTTATCACTTGAAATTGCTTGTTCATAATTCCTCAAAAAATATTAACTATTACCTGAGAACAGGTTAAAATCTTTATGTCCGCTTTCCAATGCCCGTAAGCATAGAACCGTTTTTAATTTTATTATTCCAGACAATTGTTTGCTCATTATGAATTTAACCACTAATAATCAAATCATCTTCAATATAAAAATACCTTAACAGTCACAGTAGAAATAATATTTGACTTACAATTGGTAATATATTTCAACTTAATATAATAATTTTCCTTCTTAACCAAACTAATCTGCATCAGCTTAATCATTTTTTGATCTCATAAATAGATGCGCAATGAAACAGATCGAATCAACAGTATGTGTTTTTAATTATTTCTTGAAATATATAGCCAACGGATACCATGAGTATTATTTTTAAATTATTATTCAATTGAACCCTAAACCCACAGTGCCCCAATGAATACAATCTATAATCTTCGCGATTTTCTTGATCTGTTAAAAAAAGAAAATAATCTGCACATTATTGACACCCCGGTCGATCCATATCTTGAAATAGCTGAAATTCATCGGAGAGTTATAAGAAGACAGGGACCTGCATTGTTGTTTACCAATGTTAAAAATTCTGCCTTTCCAGTCGTAACCAATCTTTTTGGAACTAACCTTCGTCTTGAGCTTGCGTTTGGCAAACGTCCGGTTAACTTTGTCAACGAAATGGTCAAGCTGGTAGAAAATCTAATGCCTCCTAAATTTTCTACCCTATGGCAAGCCAAAGGACTTCTTGGTCAAACTCTCAAAATAGGTTTAAAAAATGTAGGCTCAGCTCCTATATTAGAAAACTGTCAGCACCCTTCCCGGTTGACCGAACTTCCGATGCTGACTTCCTGGAAAACTGATGGCGGTCCATTTGTTACACTCCCTCTGGTATACACAGAACATCCAGATGGCCGCGGACACAATCTGGGTATGTATCGAATACATCGCTACGATGACTCCACCACCGGTGTACACTGGCAGATTCATAAAGGTGGAGGTTATCACTATTATGAAGCAGAACAACGTGACCAGGCATTACCAATGACCCTTTTTATCGGTGGCCCTCCCGCGTTGATGCTCTCTGCGATTGCCCCGCTACCTGAAGATATTCCCGAGCTAATGCTTGCTTCCTTATTACAGGGAAAAAAACTCCATCTCACAGATGATCCACTCGGTGGGCACAGACTCATTGCTGAAGCAGAATTTGCAGTTAAAGGTTCTGTGCCGCCTAAAATACGTCACCCCGAAGGCCCTTTTGGTGACCACTACGGATATAATTCCCTCGAACATGAATATCCATTGTTCCAGACAACACATCTCTACCACAAAAACAATGCCATTTACCCTGCAACTGTTGTCGGCAGACCCAGACAGGAGGATTTTTTTATTGGTGATTTCCTCCAAGATCTACTGTCTCCACTCTTTCCTCTGGTAATGAACGGAGTCAAACAATTAAAAACTTTTGGAGAAACTGGTTTTCACTGCCTCGCAGCAGCCAGAGTTGCCAACAGATACTCAAGGGAAGCCTTTGCCGCCGGTCTCAGGATACTTGGTGAAGGACAACTTTCCCTGACCAAATTCCTCATTCTCACTGATGGAGACTTTGATGTTGCCGACTTTCCTCGTCTCTGGAAACACGTTCTTGAACGGATCCGTTGGGAAAAAGACCTTTTTGTTTTTGCAAATGTGTCCCAGGATACTCTTGATTACACGGGTCCATCTGTCAATAAAGGTTCCAAAGCAATGATGATAGGTTTAGGAAAAGACAAAATCCGCGATTTACCTCAAGAATTTTCCGGCAACCTGCCAACATACTGTAGCAATCCACAAGTATACCTTCCAGGAACCTTGGTAATCCAGGGTGAATCTTATAAAAACAAACCTGACCTTGCTAAAACAATCGCAGCACACCAAGGTTTAAAAGACTGGCCAGTAATATTACTTGTTGATTCTACAGCCGAAGCGACCTGCAACCTCCAGGAATTTCTCTGGACATTCTTCACTCGTTTTGAACCGGCTGCAGATATCCATGCAGCAAAAACTTCAGTGAAACGCTTTCATGTTGGCTTGAACCAACCAGTCGTTTTTGATTGTCGGCTCAAACCTTGGTATACAGACGTACTGGAAGTGGACTCTGAAACCAAAAAACTTGTGGATGGAAAAATATCCAAAATGATACCGTCACAATGGCGATAAAATTTCCTATCAACAAATATAAAACCCAAACTGTTTGCACCAAACAACTATGCTTTATCGATTACAAAAACATCTGGCTAAGGCAGGGATTGCCTCCCGACGAAATGCAGAAAAATTGATCAAGGAAGGCAGGATAACCGTAAACGGTAAAGTGGTCTCAGAAATGGGGACCAAGGTTGACCCTGATACTGATGTTATTTTATTTAAAGGCCAGAAAGTAATTGTGGAAAACAAACTCTATCTACTGCTTCATAAGCCGACAGGTTACCTGTGCACCTTACATGACCCACAAAAAAGACCCATCATTACGGACCTTTTACCCCATATCTCCAAAAGAATTTTTCCAGTCGGACGCCTCGACCTTGACAGCGAAGGAGCCTTAATAATGACCAACGATGGAGAATTAAGCCAATTTCTCCAACATCCTCGTTTTGAAGTCGATAAGACCTATAAGGCTACGGTGAAAGGTAAGCCTACGAACAGCGAATTACACCAACTCCGGAAGGGAATCATGCTTGATGGCCAAAAAACATATCCCGCTCAGATCCGAGTTTTACGAAAAAGTTCCGAATCAACAATCCTTGAAATTATCATTCACGAAGGAAAAAAACGTCAAGTCCGTAAAATGTTTGCAGCTATTGGCTATCCCGTCCAAAGGCTCATCCGCACAGCATATGGAAACCTAAAACTAGGTGATCTTCCAAGCGGGAAATACAGAAAACTAACAAAAAATGACATAAAAAAACTCTTTTCTGGTAAAATTCCCTTTACAATCAATGAAATACCTGCTTAAATTTCGATAGTCAGTAAGTATGAATGTTTAAAATACTTTATAAAATAAGATAGCGTAAAATTAAACTATGCTGTTTTGCATCAATTGCTCGATATATCTCAAGAGTAAATATTCTTATTTTTTCATACATTACAGACACATACAAAATAATAATATGGTATTAACGTGTCTGTGAAATCATATAACCTGTTGACAACAGCTGACAAAATGCTTTGCTTGGCCCTATTACATTTTAAACCGGTTAATACAAAGCTGCTAGAGGGAGAACAGCATGAATAAATCGGAACTAATCGAGGCGCTTGCCGAAGAAATCAAAGTGCCTATTCGAGAATCAGCATCAATTGCTAACACCATTATTGATACCATGAGCGATGCTTTAGCCAACGGTGACAGTATTGAGATTCGTGGCTTTGGCAGTTTTGTTGTCAAAGAATACGAATCTTACACTGGTAGAAACCCAAAAACTGGTGAAAAAATCAAGGTATCCCCTAAAAAATTACCTTTCTTTAAAGTCGGAAAAGATCTTAGGGAAAAAGTCAATCTGGCATGACTATTTAGTCCCTGCCAGCAGCTACTATTTCACCAACTAGGTCATAGGTGTGGGTCTCAGTGATCCGCACCTGTACGATGTCTCCGGCATTAGCCTGACCATCTGTAATATAGACACATCCATCTATCCCTGACGCCTGAAACCTAGATCGTCCTTCAAGAAGAAGGTCACTTTCTGCGGAAACTCCTTCAAGTAATACTGGCTCCACTTGCCCAACAAATCTCTTCAATTTCCTGGAACTTATTGCTGCCTGAGCCTCCATTACCTTATCATATCTTTGTTTTTTAATATCTTGAGATACCTTACCGGAAAACTTCCACGCTGGTGAACCTTCTTCATCTTCATATTGAAATACACCCACATTATCAAGTTCCAATTTTTCCAGACTGTCAAGTAACTCCTGAAAATCGCATTCCTCCTCACCGGGAAATCCAACCATCAATGAAGTTCGAATACTACTTTGTGGCAAATGAAGGCGAATGCGTTTTACAAGGTCATGCAGATCATTACGAGTGTAGCGACGATTCATTTTCCCAAGGACCTTGTCACTAAAATGCTGAAACGGTATATCCAAATATGGAACAATTCTAGGCTGTGCAGCCATCAATTCAAGCAATTCATCACTAATAGAAGATGGATAAAGATAGAGGAGGCGAAACCAGTCAACATTTGTGATAGATAAAAATGTCTTCAGCAGCGCCACTAGATTATCTTTGCTTTTTAAATCATTACCATAGGCAGTAAGATCCTGAGCTATGAGAGAGATTTCACGTACACCTGATTTTTCAAGCATCGTAACTTCATGCCCAAGGTCATCCACGGTTCTGCTACGCAGGTTACCTCTAAAAGAAGGTATCATACAATACGAACATCTGTTATTGCACCCCTCTGTGATCTTAAGATAAGATCTGAAATATGGAGTAGACAACTGCCTGGCAGCTGTATGGTCCATAATAAATTCAGGTGGACGTAGGTCCATGATTTGTGTTTGCAAACCCTCATGAGACTGAACCAACACATCAATGTCCTGAAATCCATCAGTTCCAGTGAAAAGGTCAACTTCAGGCAACTCTTTTTTTAAATCCTCTCCATAGCGTTGCACCATGCAACCTGTTACAACCAACGTTGTGCCTGGTTTTGATTTTTTCAATTCAGCCAGACGTAAAATTTCATCAACGCCTTCTTCCACTGCAGAGGAGATAAAGCCACAAGTATTGACCAGAAGCAAATCTGCCTCTTCCGGGTTATCGACAACTACGTATCCTTTCCCAGTCAAAGTCCCAAGCATTACCTCTGAGTCCACCAAATTCTTTGGACACCCCAAGCTCACAAGATGTAATTTTTTCATAATACACAACTCTTTAATCGTCTCTCTCTATCAGCAAATTACAAAGTGCCTCCAAAGCCATACGAGAACGTTTTTTAAATATTTTATTGGCGAAATTCGCCTTCCATGGTGTTCGCCACAACTCATCTGATACCAGCATAAGTCCAGCAAAACGAACTTTTCGAAAAGAGGCAACGCTGCACAGGGCTGCAAACTCCATATCAACTGCCAATACGCCCTGTTTTGCGTATCTTGTAATTTTTTCCCGTGTTTCTCGATAAGGAGCATCAGTTGTCCACACTGAACCTTGCTGAAACTCAATCGATTGCCTGACAAGACCCTCCTGTAAAACACTACACAACGACTTATCAGCTGTTAGTGGACCAAACTCTTGATAATGCTGGCTTGTCCCTTCCTCACTCACTGCCAAACCAGGGACCAGCAGATCGCCAACTTGCAGTCTGGGCGTCAAAGACCCGCACCATCCAAAAAAAATAATGTCTTTGGCCCCCAAGGCTATCAGTTTTTCCATACACAAAGCGGCCATCGGTGCGCCAACTGCAGGGCCAGCTAGAAAATATTTTTCAGAGCTGTAGAGTTGGGAGTGAAACAGATAATGTCTCTTTAATGAGGCTGCTTCTGCTAATTCCTGTATCCATCTTACATCGGTAGGATTTACAGCTAGTAATCCAGATTTTGGTAGTTTCGGCTCTCCTTTGAAGCGAAGAGGTTCGACTACAACGTCTCTATTCATATTTTCACATTCTTGCAAATAAAAAAAGGGCTGCAGCAAATTGCTACAGCCCTTTCAAGTACACTTCCCTGTTGCTTAATCATCTACATATTTAACTATAAATGCAGATATTGATTAAACATACAGCAGAAAAATCAATATTTTCCTGTATTACAGAACTGCTGTTACACCACCTGATTTAATCAACAGGATAAAAGCAATTACAAGACCATAAATGGCAATTGACTCAACTAGAGCCATACCAAGAATCATGGTTGTTGTAATAGCGCCCTTGGCTTCAGGGTTTCGAGCAACACCAGCACAAGCGCCGTTGAGACCATGTCCCATTCCGATACCAGCACCAAGGCCAGCAAAACCTACTGCATGAGCAGCACCAAGACATACCAGTGCAAGATGAATTTTGTCCATTTTACTACCTCCTTAGACGATCAAATATATTTGGCCTTCTTCCTACAAAACTTTTATCTAATTAATGCGCCTCTTCCATTGCCTGAGCACAGTATAGAACTGCCAACAAGGTAAATACGAGGGCCTGTATCAATGAAACTAAAACACCAAAACATAAAATCGGCAATGGTGCAAAATATGCGCCTGCAAGCATAAACAAAACTGACAACAGAGTTTCCTTGGCCATAATGTTACCAAAAAGACGAAAGGACAAAGACAGCAAACGGGCAAAGTTGGAAATAATCTCAATGACCAGCATAAATGGAATCAGCCAGGGTACTGGACCAAAAAAATGTTTAATATAGCCAACACCATGATAACGAATTCCAAGAACATGATGTGTTACCCACACCATGATTGTCATACCAAGGGTAATATTTAGATTAGAGGTGGGTGACATAAATCCAGGAATCAGGCCTATAAGATTGGCCACACAGATATACATGGCAAACGTTGCAAGCATTGGAAAAAGCATCCGTGCTCGCTCACGCCCAAGATTCTCTGCAAAAAAGTTCTCCATTCCACCGATAACGATCTCCCAGAAATTCTGTCCCTTACCTGGCAAAATTTCCAGCTTTCCCATGGTTAACTTAGGGACAATGATCAAAAAAGCCATTACCAACCAAGTATAAGTCATATACGGCGTGCAGAGCTGTTCATATATGCCTTCACCCGTGGGAGTGTGAGGGACAGGCAGCCCAAGCATTTCAAGAATTACACTGATAAACAGAATTGGATGTTCCATAATTTATGCTCCTTTATAACGTTGCGCAGAGTACAACATGCTACCCTTGCTCAAAACAACAATAATAACACTGATCATTATGGTGGACAGGCCTACAACAAGCCCGATCACATCAATTGAAATATAGGAGATAAGCAGATACATTATCACTGCCAGCATTGCCAGTCTCCCATAGAATTTCAAAAAGAATTTTACTTTTTCAAATTTTTTCACAGCTTGCCAGTTCATGCCCGCATCACTGAAATTTGACATAAAATGTCCAATATCACGACGTAGCATATAAAAACTGATACTTGCAAGAAGCCCACCAATCAGGACACTCTGTGCAAAAGGCCAATCAAAGCTATACCAACTGCCACCAGCGATCAGTATAAGTAATAGCCAATTAAAACGCTGTACAGAGCGTAAAAGAAACACTCCGGCATCAGCCATTTGTTCTGCAATATTGTGAGGATCTTGAGGATTATTCATCTTTCAACTTTTGGGTCAACTGCCATAAATTTCTAAATCCAGCAACAATGCCAAATCCTAAAAATATAAAGGTCAGATAAGGTTCGGTTTTCCCATCAAATATTTTACTATCAAGATAATGGCCTATTCCAAGACCGATAAAAATAGAGAATACAAAACTCATGCCTACATGACTGTACAAGCCTAGTTGTCTGAATATCTCTTTTTGCGTCTCTGGCATCTCTTTTACCCTATGGTCCGAGTTGGACAAATATTTGCAACTAGAGGTATCATGACCGCACATCAAACGCAATGTTTTTTTTAAGGCTTCGCCAGCTTTTTGAATGACGATTCAGTCATATTTATCGTTTTTTCTAAATGATTCTGGCTATGTGCAGCCGACACAAATGAAACTTCGAACTGAGAAGGCGCAAGATAGACACCCCCTGAAAGCATTTCTCGATAATGACATCCATACATTTCGGTATCCGACTTCATAGCAGAATCAAAATCAGTAACCGGGTCTTTAGTGAAAAAGCATGTCATCATGGAACCTATCCTGTTCAAGACTGTCTCAATTGGAGCTTTAGCTGCTACCTGTTTCAGAGCTTCTACATACCTATCGCTTTTTTCTTCCAAACGATCATAAAATCCAGGCTGACGAAGTTCCTTGACCATAGCAAGACCAGCAGCCATTGCCAGAGGATTACCTGAAAGTGTACCAGCCTGATAAACATTTCCATCAGGGGCAATATTATCCATAATATCTTTCCTACCCCCATAAGCCCCAACTGGCAAGCCACCACCAATAATTTTACCAAGACATGTAAGATCAGGCAGGATACCAAATCGTTCCTGAGCACCTCCCAAAGCCAAACGAAAACCAGTGATAACTTCATCAAAAATCAAGACAATTCCAAGTTCACTGGTCAATTCACGAAGCTTTTTCAAAAATGACATCTCAGGAACAATACAACCCATATTACCAGCAACAGGTTCAATAATCACACAGGCAATATCAAGTGAATCGTCACGCAGAGTTTTTTCCAGTATTTCTACATCATTATAAGGAATTGAAAGAGTATTTTTGACGATATCTTCTGGAACTCCAGGGCTTCCGGGTATCCCAAGTGTTATAACACCAGATCCGGCCTTTACCAGAAACGAATCTGCATGACCATGATAACATCCATCGAATTTAACGACCACATTTCGTCCAGTATACCCCCTTGCAAGCCTGATGGCGCTCATAGTCGCCTCAGTACCTGAATTTACAAAACGCACTTTTTCAAGAGAGGGAACCGAATCACACACAAGTTCGGCCAGATCAACCTCAAGGGGAGTCGGAGCCCCAAAACTTGTTCCATCAAGAGCAGTTTCACGAATAGCTTCAAGCACTGCAGGATGAGCATGACCCAAAATCATTGGCCCCCAAGAACCAACAAAATCAATAAACGTATTGCCATCAACATCGGTAATTTCAGCTCCACGGGCCTTCTTGATAAATAAAGGATCACAGCCAACTGATTTACATGCTCGTACAGGACTGTTAACACCGCCGGGAATAACAGCTCTTGCCTGAGCAAAAAGTGATTTCGATTTTTCTGTCTTCATAATGTCACCTTATATATATAATATTTTTCCTATAAACCAACTGGATAAGATTGTTCTCATGGTTGCAGATATCATTACTCCATCAGGACTGAAACTACAAATAGCATAGATGAACACTGGTGTTAATTGAATCTGTCAAACATAATGTGCTCGCAAAAACAATAAAGATAATTAAGCTAAAAATTCAACAGAGTAAATCACACTTTTTGCGACGTCAGCAAAACAATGACATGAGTCAGCTAACATCATCTATTATTTTTAGCTATCATTACCAGTGCATTATTTGTCGTAACTGGCAAAAGGATCGATATCGCCATCATGGATAGCATTCAGCAACTTTTTCGGTGAGCGGAGAAATTCTTCTGCCCGGATATTTGGATCAAAAAACTCTTTATTATAATAGGATATCAAGTTTAAGTGCTCCCACCTTGTCAAATAATACTCTATCAAGTCAGGAAGGACTGTATAAACGGTTTGTTCCTTGGCAGGATCAATGAAACTTGATTGTTTTAATTTTTCACATGCCATCGTTTGAGTCTGATAAAAATTATCCAAAAACATCAACTCCGCCGGCATCCTTGCTTTAACACCAACCCGAGATAGCATCCATACTATTTTTTCCACAATATTTTTCCCAGCACGAGCAATCATCCTCGGGAGATAAATCTCCCGAGGAACCCGCAACTGCATATAATTTCTTATGGTTAAAATAAGTTGCGCCAACTCTACGGGCTTACTATCAACAAAATTAAATGTCTGCCCAGTAAACTCCTGTCTGTTTTTAAGAACATGATCAATAAAATAAGAGAGCTTTCCAGCATTGGTATAGGAATGAAGCACTCCTCTCCGGGTAAACATTACCGGCATTTCACGATCAATAATCGAAAAAAACAAACGATGAAAACCCTGTATTTTATGATCATATTTTCCATAGACTACTCCCAGACGAATTATTGTGTAGTCCAGACCACGGGTTTGAGAGAGATGAAGAAGGGTTTTTTCTGCCATCAACTTAGACTTGGCATAATTAGAAAGATTAGGGATCAAATCAACAGAGTCTTCTTCAGTGAGATTCTCACCTGTGGGCAAGGTTGCAGCTGAACTGATATGAACATAGGGAATATTCAAATCCAGAGCTTTCAGTGCAAGATTAATACAACCTAGATAGTTGACCTCATAGGCCAACAGGGGATCACTATCGATGGATGCAATGGCTGCATTTATTACAAAATCAGGGTTGAATTCATTAAGATACCTATTAATATCATTTGGATCCTGCAGGTTAAGTTTTTTGGAGTTTGGCGCATAAATGTCTACCTCACCAGGTAAATCATTCTTGAAAAATTGAATCAATGTGCCGCCGAGTAAACCGGATCCACCAATGATTACTCCTGTTCTTTTTCCCTTTTTCTGATCCATGTACGCTATACGCTTTTAATAATACAAAAAATATCAAGTGCAGTCTTATTATCTAAAGATGTGCATAAGAAACTGAAAAGTTATCAGCATATTATAAATGCCACAACACAGAGTAACACTGACTTCCAGATGTTGGACCCAACAATAAAACTGATTTTACCTTGAACTACAATTGAGAAATATATTTTTGAAAAAATGTCCGCCAATAGATAGCCATATCAGAATACTGAGGATAAGAATTCTTCAATAATTATCGACATGATATCTAGCTTGATAGACCCGGCTTAACCTTTTGCACAAGTTTTGGGATAAAAAAAGACCCAACAAATAAAATCACCGAGACAATGCTTCTCCAGTCCAGAAGTCTTTCCCAGTGACCATCAGTCCAAATATCCATGATAGTTGCAAAAAAAAAAGTCATGGCAAAGCCACCTGCAATAATTCCCCAAAAAGTACCCCAAAAATATTGTCTGAAAGTTATCCTGGTCAATCCCATTCCAAAATTGAGGGGTGTAAAAGGAAAAAATACCAGCCTCAAATAGAGGGTCACTGTAAAACCGTTGGCAGCAATCTTACTATCATATTTTTCCAGACGATTGCCGATAAGAGATGCCGCAAAATCACGCCCCAAATATCTTCCTATAAAAAAAGCAAGGGAGGCTCCAAGCATAGCTCCAATAAAATTATATATAAAGCCATAAAATGTGCCAAATATCATAGCCCCAATACCAGTGAACAAGGTAGAAGGAAGAAAGAGGCAGACTCCAAGTCCATAGACCAAAATAAACAAAAAGGGACCAAAATTACCTGTTCCCCTAACCAATTCCTTGATTTTCAACGGGTCCAGATATTGACTTATTGGTGAAAACCTTAACAATAAAAATACGGTGAGAATAAAAAATATAAATATAAGGGCTTTTAGCTTATGAGCTGCAATCATCTTCATAACAAGCACCTTGTTGTACACTTATTTGAGTTTCAAAACAGTTCATCTTTTTAGACTCCACCAGTTCATACTTCGCTAAACATATCCTTCTATTTACATGCTCAGGAATTATTTAACAAAAGTTATCATCTTTATACTTGAATAAACTGAATTGGTAACGACACATCAAACAAAACAACGCTAACTATCTTAAAAAAGATATTTTTGAGGTGATTTTTCAAAATTCAGGTTTCACATCTCACTTCAACCAATTCACTCTTTTCTCTTTTTCATAGATATTTCGGTTGTAGAGTCTATAATCATCAAAGTTTCCATTTGATATATTTTCTATTTTCACTGGAAAACTCTATCTCTGCCAGATGTACACACATTAAAACAAAAATAAATATTTTTTTAAATATTAATACGTTATGCAAATAATGATAGTTGGTGCAGGTTTAATCGGGCAGCACCTTTGTGAAAAATTTTCTTCAGAAGGCCGTGACGTCATCCTCGTTGACAGCAACCAGGAAAAGTTGCAACGTATTGAAAGAGAAATGAACATCATGACTGTTCACGGCAGTGGTGCCTCAGCCAGAACACTTGCCGAAGCAGGCATTGCAAAAACAGATCTGTTTATTGCTGTAACTGACAGCGATGAGGTCAACCTTGTCGCCTGCATGATGTCCAGACAATATGAGGTTGGCACAAGAATAGCCAGAGTACGCAACGAAGACTTTCTCACTCCCGGAATCTCTTCAAACGAAGAAGCACTTGGAATTGACCTGCTCATCAGTCCAGACTGGGCCATGGCCGAAGAAATTATAAAACTCCTCCACGCCTCCGAGGCCTTTGACACCGCTGAATTTGCTGGTGGTGAAATCCTGATGCTTGGATATAAAGTTCAGGAAAACAACCCCTTTGTGGGTTTGTCACTTTTTGAATTACGCCAGAATCATGGAACCCATAAATATGTGATGGTATCCATTATCCGCGATGAAGAAACCATCATCCCCAGAGGTAATGACATTGTACGTGCTGGTGACAAAATCTACTTGATGATTCGTAAACAGGACATGGCCAAGGTAGAACAACTTTTTAATTTTTCCAGCAAAATGCCTTCAAAGGTCTTTATAATAGGCGGTGGTGATATCGGATATCTGGTTGCCCGGCAACTGGAAGAGCTGAATATAGAGATTAAACTGGTTGAAAAAGATAAAAAGCGCTGTGACTTTCTTTCAGAAAATCTAGGAAAGGCAATTGTCCTTAATTTTGACGGACTGGAAGCACATGATCTTTTAGAAGAAGGCATTGACCTGGCTGATCTTGTCATCACTGTTACTGGTTCAGATTCTGTCAACATCCTTTCAAGCCTACTTGCAAAACATCACGGAACAAAACGTTGTATTACAAAAATGAATCGACACGACTTTGTGCCGATGATGGAAAAACTTGGCATTGATGTCGCGCTCAGTCCACGTCAAGTTGCAGCAGATATGATTTTGCGCTATGTTCGTCGTGGCTCAATTATCTCCGTGGCCACCCTCCTCGCCACAGATGCCGAAGTTATGGAGGTCACCACGCCAGTCCATGAGAATTTTGACAATATTCAACTCAAAGACCTCAACTGTCCACGCGACTCTCTGGTTGGTGCTATTGTTCGAGATCAGTGGGTGTTTATCCCCTCAGGGGAAACCGTCATTCAACCTGGAGACAATCTGGTTATCTTTTTCACCAAAGATGCTGCAAAAGACGTAGAAAACTTCTTTGCTCCATATGACTGACAATCTTTTTTTACCCAATAATTTTTTTCAGGTACCACAAAGGATCATCAACAGGAAACCATGCGAATCGGCGGCGTACTCAATCTGCTTGGCAAGCTTCTGATAACTCTATCGCTGATGCTGCTCACCCCCATTCCGTTCAGCCTGTATTTTGGCGATAGCATGGAGGCAACATTTCTTGTCTGCTCTGCTATAGGGCTTGTGAGTGGCGGCGTACTTCTTTATCTTTTTCTTCCAGAAAAAGAACTGGGACATAAAGATGGTTTTGCGATTGTCGCTTTCAGCTGGATAGCCCTTGCCCTGCTTGGATCCCTACCCTACTATATTTCTGGCGTTATACCCGGTTTTATCAATTCATTTTTTGAATCCATGTCCGGATTCACCACCACCGGCTCCACTATACTGGGTGACATAGAATCACTACCAAAAAGTATGTTGTTCTGGAGAACCATGACTCATTGGCTCGGAGGAATGGGCATCATCGTCCTGACACTTGCCATTCTGCCCCTGCTTGGTATTGGAGGCATGCAACTTTTCCAGGCCGAAGTTCCAGGCCCAACCAAAGATCGACTGACACCTCGTATCCAAAACACTGCCCGTATTCTTTGGAGCGTCTACCTCATGTTGACTGTAATTGAAACTATTCTGCTCATGCTTGGCGGTGTCGACTTTTTCAATGCTCTTACCCATTCATTTGCAACGCTGGCCACCGGTGGTTTTTCCAACCATAACCTCTCTATTGCTCAATATCAGTCCACATATATCCAGACAGTGATTATAATCTTCATGTTTCTTGCTGGAGCCAATTTTACGCTCCATTATCGAGCATTGAACGGAAAATACAAAACCTACTGGAAAAACGAAGAATTTCGTTTTTATCTTCTTATAATAATTTTTGTTACTCTGCTGATCACTGGGGCTAATCACTTTGCCGGAGTCTATGAAAATCTTGGCAGAAACCTTCGGGATGCACTTTTCCAAGTTGTTTCAATCATGACAACCACCGGTTTTGGCACGGCTAATTTCGATACCTGGCCACCATTTTGCAAGATCCTGCTGATAACATTGATGTTCGTTGGCGGTTGCGCAGGTTCAACTGGTGGCGGTATAAAAGTAGTTCGCTTTCTTCTTTTTTTTAAATATGCCCGTACCCAATTGCACAAACTGGTCCATCCACGTCAGGTAGAAACCATTAAACTTGGTAAAATAAAAGTTCCTCAGGATGTCATGATTGCCATTCTCAGTTTTTTTGCCATTTATCTTGCAGTTTTTCTCGGAGCCAGCTTAATTATTACCGCGCTTGGGGTAGATATTGTTACCGGCCCCAGCGCCGTAATCGCAACCTTAAACAATATCGGTCCAGGACTACATCTGGTTGGCCCCACGCAAAATTTCGGCCCATTGCCTAGTCTTGCAAAACTTGTACTGATTTTTTGTATGCTAGCGGGTAGATTGGAACTTTATACGATTGCTATCCTTCTTACTCCCGGCTACTGGAAAATGATCCGCAAACCCCTTTTAAGAATAAATAAACTATCATGAACGATTTTGATATTGCTGTTGTTGGTGCCGGCCATGCCGGATGTGAAGCTGCCCTTGCCGCCGCCAGAATGGGTTGTAAAACCCTTGTCTGTGTCATTAACGCAGATACTATTGGTGCAATGTCCTGCAACCCTGCAATCGGTGGACTTGCTAAAGGACACCTGGTAAAAGAAATTGATGCCCTGGGTGGCGAGATGGGTAAAAACATTGATGCCACAGGTATCCAGTTCAGACGCCTTAATACCAGTAAAGGACCAGCAGTTCGTTCTTCCCGGGCTCAGGCAGATCGACTTCGCTACCGTCTTCGCATGAAAAACATCCTGGAAAACCAAAAAAATATAGAAATTAAACAGACGGTAGTAGATGAAATTCTGGTTAAAAACGGTAAGGTCACTGGACTTCGAACCTCACTGGACGAAACAATATCTGTTCGGGCAATCGTTATAGCCACTGGTACATTTTTAAATGGACTTATTCATATTGGCTTAAAAAACTTTCCAGCTGGACGCATGGGTGATAATGCCTCTACCAGGCTGGCCTCCTGGTTTCGCGAAACTGGTTTCAATGTGGGTCGCATGAAAACTGGAACGGTACCCAGACTGGACGGAAACTCCATTGATTACTCCAACCTTGAAGCACAATACAGTGATGATCCTCCTTGTATGTTTTCTTTCAGCAGCGGCCCTCAACCTGCTCTGGATCAACGACCATGCTACATATCCCATACCAACGAAAAAACCCATGAAATAATACGAAACTCCATTGACCAGTCTCCTATGTATACAGGCATCATTGAAGGTGTTGGTGCCAGATATTGCCCTTCCATTGAAGACAAGATCATGCGCTTTCCTGAAAAAATACGGCACCAAATTTTTCTAGAACCTGAAGGCCTGGATACCATTGAAGTTTATCCAAACGGTATCTCAACAAGTTTACCACTTCAAACCCAGATTGATATGGTTCACTCTATTCCTGGACTGGAAAAAGCCAATATTATTCGCCCCGGTTATGCTATTGAATATGACTACATCGACCCACTTGAACTCAAACCAAACCTGGAAACAAAAAAAGTAGCCGGATTGTTTCTTGCCGGACAGATTAACGGCACTTCTGGTTATGAAGAGGCAGCAGCTCAAGGGCTTATGGCCTCCATCAATAGTGTTTTATATGTCCGCGATCAAGAACCGCTTATTCTTGACCGATCTCAAGCCTACATTGGAGTGCTTATTGATGATTTAGTGACAATGGGGACTAAAGAGCCATACCGCCTTTTCACATCAAGGGCTGAATATCGATTATTGCTTCGCGAAGATAATGCTGACATACGCCTTCGCGCCTTTGGTCACAAAATTGGCTTGCTGGATTCTGGCACCTGGCAGGAATTTCAAGCAAAAAAGCAAACAATTGAAGAATATACCCAGTTACTTTATTCCACTAAAATCAGGCCGACAAACCTGGTCAATGACTATCTTGCGAAGATTGGTAGTAGCAGCCTCAAACAAACTGTTACGCTTGCAGACTTACTTCGTCGACCGGAAATTACTCTTAAAATTATGCCTGAACTATTAATACAAGCAGGTATCTCCCTTGATTCAGATCTTGAGAAACTGCCTTTCAGTGCTGAAGTTGAACTCAATGTTAAATTTTCTGGATATATCAAAAGACAGGAAGAACAAGTGGTTCGCTTTAAAAAGCTTGAAACGACTCTGTTACCAAAAGACCTTGATTTCAAAAACCTTCCTGGTCTTTCCAATGAGGTGATTGAAAAATTGAGCACTATACAACCACGCTCACTAGGTCAGGCATCCAGAATTTCTGGTATTACCCCTGCTGCTATTTCCGTTTTGCAAGTCCATTTGAAAAAAATGGGGTACCTGTAACCCGATTAAATCACTCTGCACAAAAAATACCTTTTTATGATTTATTGGACATAGTAAAATATGTTTATTTTTCGAAACAGAATCTTTGTTTTTTCATATTCATTCAATCTAAATTAATGATTCATGCTTACTTATCCTGATATTGATCCCATTATCTTCAGCATCGGCCCTTTGCATGCCCGATGGTATGGTCTTATGTACGTCCTTGGTTTCAGCGCTGCCTGGATTCTGGTTAAACATCAGATCAAAAAATTCAACTGGCACGAATTCGATAAACTTTTCGATAACCTGAATCTCGTTTTGATAGTCGGAGTCATCTTAGGAGGCAGGTTAGGATATGTTTTATTTTATAACCCTGACTACTACCTGCAACACCCTCTCGAAATCCTGGCAATTACCCAAGGAGGGATGTCCTTTCATGGTGGCTGTATTGGAGTTATAATTGGTGGTTTACTATACAGTTATCGGCATAAACTAGATTTCTGGAAAGGTGCTGATATCTATGTAGTAACTGTGCCCATCGGTCTTGGATTTGGCAGAATTGGCAATTTTTTAAATGGGGAGCTTTTTGGTAGAACAAGCAATGCCCCGTGGGCCATGGTTTTTCCTGGGGGCGGGCCTTTACCCAGACACCCCTCTCAACTCTACGAAGCCCTTCTCGAAGGACTCTTGCTTTTTCTTCTACTCTGGAGCCTCAAACACAAACCATGGAAAATCAATCCTTCCCCAAACTGGCCGCATGGCAGCCTGCTAGCATTGTTTCTTATTTTCTATGGTGCTGTTCGTTTTTTCGTGGAATTTTTCAGGGAGCCGGATGCGCATATCGGTTATCTACAATTAGGAATGACCATGGGACAAATCCTGAGTAGCACCATGATTGGTATCGGTTTGATAATTTGGGTGTGGAGAAGAAAACAATCTTCTGCTTGAAGTGCTTGAAGAATAAAAGAACAAACAATACCAGCAGAGAAAAGCAAATATTTTCCGCTTTTCTCTGCTGGTAAAAAGATTGCTGTAAGGAACGGTTCTAACGAATTTTCTGAATGAGTTTCTTTCCGGGATTAAATCTTACAGCCCTTCTCGAAGGGATACTTACAGCCTCACCAGTTTTAGGATTACGTCCAAGGCGTGGTGCCCGATTCACAAGTGAGAAACTTCCAAAGCCAACCAAAGTAACCCTTTCTCCACCTTCAATGGCATTCGTGATAGTATTTAGCATACCATTTAAGCCACGCTCAGCTGCCACTTTACTTATATTTGCTGAACTTGCAATTGATTCGACGAGATCATTTTTATTCATTCCTTGCCCCCTATCCAAGCATTTCAAGTAGGTCAATGCAACAACACCTTGCATCACATTGCCCCCCAATCCGTTTCAGTACATTAACCATATCCTATAGAGCAAAAAAAACAATTGGGGGAATTACCTATTTTTATATAGGTAAATTTACCTATTCCTTTGCACAGGAAGGGTTTTCAGGAATGCTACTTTTATCAGTATCAACGATTAAGGCCACACAGAAAGAGCAAGGAAATAATACAATAACAAACACTTATCCCAACGAAATCGCGCAAGCAGTTAATTTAAAATCAAAATCACAAGGTCATCCGTATACTAACGGTTGGAATAAAAACACCTAAGGTAAAAAAAATTATTCAGGAACTACTATTGAATTTTGCAAAACATAATTTACCAAGTCAACCGTATTCTTCATCTTAAATTTCTTCAGCAAACGAGCCCGATGATGATCGACAGTCCGTGGACTCAGGCAAAGAACATCTGCCATCTGCTTACTGGTATGCCCCTTTACAACAAGTTGAAGCACCTGCTTTTCTCTACTGGTTAACTGAACAAGAGGTAAATCGCGTTTATCCCTGTAGGCTGAAACCATTTCATCCGTTACGTCTTTTGCCAATTGCGGTGAAACATAGGTCCTATCCTGCTGAACCGTACGTATGGCACTGAGTAATTCAGTATCAGAATCATCTTTCATCAAATAACCATGAGCACCAGCTGTAATTGCATGGAAAAAATATTGATTATTTCCATGCATGGTCAAAATGAGTATTCTGATATTGGGATAGATATCTCGTATTCTTCCCAAAGCTTCCAGGCCATTGATATGGGGCATAGAGATATCAAGAATAACCATATCTGGATGCGTATCCCGCAAAATATTAAGCAGATCCTTCCCATCAACTGCCTCGCCGATGACTTCCAGACTTTTATCCTGACTGATAATGCTTTTGATCCCCTGTCTGATCAAAACATGATCGTCTGCAATCACTATTCGATATGGTTCCATTCACTCCTCTCTTCCTTTTCTTCATTCCTTTTCCGGATTGGGATAGTGACGGTAGTGCAATTTACACCCAAAACATTTAAAAATATTAAATATATTTCAAACTCACTGGACAATGATCTGACCCTGTTACTTCCTCATGAATCAAGGCATCATGGACACGATTTATACTGCCCTGATCCACAATAAAATAATCAATACGCCAACCTATGTTTCTAGCCCGGGCATTAGATCTGTAACTCCACCAAGTGTAGCGGTCTGCTTCCTTATCAAACATCCTGAACGTATCAGCATAACCCTGTTTGAAAAACATATCGATCCAGGCCCTTTCCCCGATAGAGTATCCCGGATTTTTTTCATTTGATTTAGGGTTTGCCAAGTCTATAGGCTTGTGAGCCACATTAAAATCTCCACATACTACAATAGACTTCTTCTTCGCCAATTGTGCCATAAAATCCAATACAGCATTATTAAAATCAATTTTATAGTCAATTCGTTTTAAACCATGCTGTGCATTGGGAAAATATATATTTATCAAATAAAAATCGTTATATTCCAGGGTCAGCACTCTCCCTTCACAGTCAAACTGCTCCAAGCCAACCCCATTAATCACATTTAGTGGTTTTATTTTACTAAAAACAGCTGTACCGGAATATCCTTTTTTCTCAGCCGAATTCCAATATTGATAATACCCTTTGACATGTAATATCTCATCTGGAAGTTGTTCAGGTAACGCCTTGATTTCCTGAATGGCAAATATATCTGCATCAAACTGCTCAAATACATCCAAAAAACCTTTTTTAATAACAGCTCGTAAACCGTTTACATTCCATGAAACAATATTTTTCAGATCAACGCCTTCTATTTTTTCTAATGATTTTAATTTTTTCTGTCTTGGAATTACACCAATACGGGGACAAAGATCATAAATCACACACCGATCACAGTGAGGTCTGACAGATTTGCATGTTCCCTGACCATAAGCAACAAGAATAGAATTAATTTTAATCCAAAAATGCTGGGGAAGTAACTCACGCAAAGCCATCTCAGTTTCAAATGGTGTTTTTGTGGTAACATAACCCCAAATATTCATTATCCTGTGCACATGAGTGTCAACACATATCCCAGGTTTACCAAAGGCAATTGACACAACAAGGTTTGCAGTTTTTCTTCCAACTCCTGGCAACTCCAATAATGAATCAATATCATCAGGAACCTGTGAATTGAATTTTTCCTCAAGCACTTTTGGCAACCCGGCCAGATACTTGGCCTTATTTCGATAAAAACCAACAGGATAAATCAGTTTTTCGAGCTCTGCCACCGTAAACCCTTGAAGATCAAGAGAGTTATCAAGATGAGTGAAAAGTCTTTTACAGACTGTTGCTGTGACTTCATCTTTGGTGCGAGCAGATAATATAGTAGCAACCAATATCTTAAAAGGATCTTTTGACTGTGCTGCTATTAAATCAACAACCGGAACCTGATAGCCTTGTACTTCCTTTTCCAGCAACTCTATTGCTTTTTCAATATCAAATTTCATATCTGAATAATACATGAAATATTCATCAAAAAAAAGGGAGACAGCAATAAAGCCTGTCTCCCTTTCTCATCTTCGATACTCACAGCAAGGTTGAATCTGAATAAATAAACAACCTCAATTATATCTTAAAAACTATCTTTTTTATTCACTAGCTTGCGCTGGGTATACATTCTGTTAGAGGACAAGACTTACATCCATCATCAGGAAGGTCATCAAGTGCATGAACCTTACCAATAATTTTTCCAACAGCATCTTCAGTGCCTGAATAGAGGTTTTCCTCACCTATCTTTTCCAACAGATGAGTACGTTCCATAACTGCATGAACCTGCCCTTTCACACCACTCATTGCAAAACCAAGTCCACCACTTCGTACCCGGTCAACAAGTAATGACAAAGCCTCTTCACCTGACGCATCCATATCATTTATACCTTTTGCATCCAGAAGAATATAACGAAGATCCGGCTTGTCAGTTCTAAACTTTGCAACCTGCTCATCCAAATAACTGGCATTGGCAAAAAACAAAACTCCGTCAAAGCGAACAACCGAAATATGACTGCAACCTTTAAGCCGATAATGTTCTGAACTTTTAAGAACTTTATCTTCATTCATGGACAGACTGGCAACAACCGGACGCATGGATTTATAAAGAAAAACAGCCATGGAAAGTGCAACACCAACCATAATTCCCTTATCCAGATGAGGTGCAAAATATAATGTTACCAGAAAGCAAAGGATGGAAATTGCGCCATCATACCATTGGGCTTTCCAAGCATGGGTAAACCCTTTAACATTGACCAGTCCAATAACTGCCATCATAATAACTGCTGCAAGAGTTGCCTGTGGAAGATGATAAAGCAGCGGAGTAAAGAAAAACAAAGTTAACACTACCATCAGGGATGTAACTACAGATGAAATCCCAGACACTGCTCCTGCCTGTAAGTTTACAGCTGAACGTGAAAAAGAACCTGATATTGCATAAGATCCACCAAAAGAACCACAGATGTTTGCAAGACCCTGACCAACAAGTTCCTGATTGGGATCAAGCTTTTGACCAGTCTGAGCTGCCATGGCCTTAGCGATTGCAATCGCCTCCATGAAACCAAGCAATGAGATAATAATTGCTGTAGGCAATAACTTTAATAAAGTTTTATAATTCAACAGACTCTCACCAGTCTTGATACCTGTTACCGGATCTTTAATAGTTCCAGGCATTGCAAAACTCAAACCTTTAGGTATTTCACCGACAATTGCCCCACCACCCATTATTTTCAGGTTTGCGGTATCAATTACTTTATTGCCAACCTTTAAGCGCCAGATTCCACCATCTGTTTCAACACCTGAATTCTCACCTTTAGGATAAAAAGAGTACTTGGCATCTTCGCCCTCACCATTTTTAACCGCTTCAAATTTCATTCCCCGCAATTCTGTTCGAATTAAATGGGCATGATGTTTGGCCTCATCCATTTTAGCAGTAAGGGTGGCCACTGCGGCTTCAAGCTCAATAAGCTTAATGGATTTACCATGACCATCTGCATCAGCATCAGCTTTCTTCTGCTCATCTACAGCTTGTCCAATTTCAGCCCGTTTCTGGCCATGGTTTTCAATTTGAACCATCGTGTGGTTGAAATCGGTAATTCTATCACTAAATCCTTCAAGATTTACCTTGCTCACATCAACATAGGCATCATTATTATATCCAGTGGCTAAAGAAATCACTGTAGTCACAGCCACAGCAACTAAAACGTTAGGGATTCGCGGGTTGATCTTTTTCAAGATCACCATAATTGCAACTGCACCAATACCATACATCAAGGTTGGTAAATGGGTATAATCCATTGCAGCCTGAGCAACACGTATCATTGTCTCATAGTGATGAGATGCCTTATCTACATATACTCCAAAAAATTTAGAAAATTGAGATGAAGCAATAATAATCGCTGCTGCATTGGTAAAACCGTTAATAACCGGATGGGATAGAAAATTTACCACCAGACCAAGTCGCAACACACCAAGAGATAGTTGAAAGACACCAACAGTAAGGGCGAGAACAATAGAATATGCAATAAACTGCGGGCCACCGGCTGTTGCCAATGGTTCAAGGGATGCTGCTGACATTAAAGATACAACTGCAACCGGTCCAGTAGCCAATTGACGACTTGAACCAAAAAGTGCCGCCACCATCGGTGGCAGAAAAGCAGCATAAAGACCATAGTATGCAGGTAGGCCAGCAAGCTGAGCATAAGCCATAGACTGAGGAATTAACACCATGGCCACTGTAATACCGGCCATTAAATCAATTTGAAACTTACCTACATCATATCCCTTAAACCAGGATAAAAATGGAAATATTTTTAACAACATACTTAACCCTCTTGAATTGAAGAAATGTCAAACCGAAAAATATGCATGCAAAATACCAAAGAGACAATGTTTTGCTCTATCTTACTTTGGGATACTGCAAAAATATTTTGTACGGTACAATTTTTGTGTAAATGAACGCAGCCCGTCAACCATGATATCAATCAGGCTGAAAACACAGAAGATGCTATCCTTTTTTGTAAATTCTTTGTCGCAGGGGCAGAAGAATTAACAGACCTGTGGGAAGTAGAAGCAAAAGGTCTGTTGAAGTGATTATCTCTTATGATATACAAAATGTGATTACTTAATAAGGATAACAAAAAAGTAATGAATTTGTAATGTTCTGCGAATTGATTGTCAAGAGAAAAAAAAACTTAGGATGATTTATCGTTAAAACAGATAGATACCATGTGTCACATTGTGGTGCTTAGGCAAATTTATGAGAAATTCGCAGTGATTTTAAAATGTTAAAAAATCAGGAATTTAAAACTAAAGCGTAAAAAAAAAGTTCTGAAGGGTCATTAGTTTGAGCAAATTTGTTCCAACCACGATGATCTAAAAAAACACCTAATATCAAGAAGAATAATCATTTACCGTCCGACTTCATATCTTCAACTGAGAGTGTAACAGCACTGGCAATATCATCAATTCCGAAAAAAAGCATGAAAAGGCGATCAAACCCCAAGGCAACACCAGCGGTATCCTCCATATTTTCTAGTGCCTTTAATAATTGTTCAGGAACCCGAATATCTAAAGAATACTTTTGCTTTATTGCTTTAATTTCAGATGCAAAACGTTTACGCTGCTCATCTGCATCAATCAATTCTGAAAATCCATTTGCCAGTTCCAGTCCACCAACATACAATTCAAAACGTTCAGCAAGATCATGATTACTGGCTTTTTTCCTGGCAAGTGAGGCTAATTGAGTTGGATAATCATAGAGAAAACATGGGGTATCCCAACCTAAATTTGGTTCAACATCAGTAACCAGAATTTCATCAAACCTATCCTGCTGCAATGCTTCTAGAGGAGATATACCTGCATACTTGTGAAACGCATCCCGCACACTTAATCGTTGCCAAGGTAACTCTAGTGATATTTTTCTCCCACAATAATTAATGTGATCAGCAGGGACAAGTCCTGAAAAACCATTTAGTTCTTTTGCAACATTACGGATAAAAACTTCGCACTCATTCATTAAGTCTCTATAATCCCAGCCTGCATGATACCACTCCAACATGCTAAACTCCGGTTGATGACGAACACCAACCTCCTCTTGGCGAAAACAGTGGCAAATTTGAAATATTTTGGAACACCCGGATCCGAGTAAGAGTTTCATGCAAAGTTCAGGTGAAGACTGCAGGAAACCACCTTCCACCTGAAATGGGATTATATTGAGTTCAGGAATAATATACGGAAATCGGAGAGGAGTATCTACTTCCAGATACTGATTATTGAAAAAGAAACTGCGAACACACTGCAACAGCATTGAACGCTGCTGCAGCCTAGATTGTGATAGCAAAAGAATCAGTCTTTTACGCGGGTCATGTACTCTCCGCTTCGGGTATCAATCTGAATCCGATCACCTTGCTCAACAAATGGAGGCACCTGCAACACAAAACCTGTTTCAACAGTTATCGGTTTCGAATCCGACCCGGAAGTGTCTCCTTTTACCCAAGGATCAGCAACGGTTACTTCCAGATTAACAAACATCGGCATACTTATGTCAATTGCACGTTCTCCAAAAAAGAGTACCTGAACTTCCAAATTGTCTATGAGATAATTAAGATTATCACCAATCTGATCCTTGTTTAAAAAAATCTGTTCATAAGAGGTAGTATCCATAAAATGGTAATCTTGGTCCTGAGAGTATAAAAACTGCATGGTTCGCTCAGACAGATCAGGTTTTTCAAATTTATCATTGGATCGATATGTCTGCACAAATTGATTTCCTGTAATCATATTGCGCATTTTGGTTCTATACAGTGCCTGGCCTTTTCCTGGTTTTGAAAAATCAAAACTAATAACAATATATGGTTCACCTTCCAGCTGAACTTTTAACCCCTTGCGTAAATCTGATGCACTGTACATGACAATCCCTGTAAAATTGTATTCTCTTCATTTATATGAAAACTAAATTAACTATTATAAATAATTAACTATTTCCATGCTTCACTGCTATCTTATATTAAAATCAATCAAGCATGCAGGTTAACAGATAAAAAATCCCTTATCCTTTGCTACTCAACTGCATTTTCCATTGAAGTACATAGATTACGAGATAGCCCCTATTTTTGCAACAGCTTACTGTAAACAAGATTAATTTGTTCTTTTGATTTATTAGTCCTGATTTCCTCTATTTCTCCAAAAGTTTTCTAAAATTCCTGATAATTTTCCCCAATTACTCTTATCTTTTCTTGTCTTCCTGGTTCAACTCATTTAGATTTACCCAGAGTTAAGAATTTTTACTTTTTAACCCCATGAGCATCCTTTAACAAACTCATTATAAATAGATTAAAATTATTTTAAATTTACTAAAATCTATAGTGCCAAATGTGTGATGCTAGATACTAAATTGAAATCTCAATACTGAGAAAATAATCACCCATTATTCCCATGAAACATAAGGCAGGAATTCTTTCAGATACCCATATTTCCAGAGCGAATCTACATTTCACTCAGGCTGTAAAAAACTGCTTTTCAGACTGTGATATTATTATTCATGCTGGAGATCTTACTAATATATCTATACTTAATACCTTTCAGGACAAAACCATTTACAGTGTTCATGGCAATATGTGCGATCCTCTTACCCACCAACAACTGTCTGAATCGTTGTCCTTTCACATCGGCAAGTTTTCTTTTCGACTAACTCATGGTGCCCAACTTGGACATGATATTGAAACTCGTTTTTTTGAACTATACCCCGAAACTGACTGCCTGATATACGGTCATACCCACCGAGCTGTTTGTAATAAATTTGGCAATACTCTAATAATCAATCCCGGCAGTTTTTGCAGCACAGGACGTTTTGGTGCCACTGGAACCTATGCTATTCTTGACATCGACAAGCATTTGCACTGCACTATCCACAATCTAACAAACTTAATATGAAAAACCTCTGGACCCCTTGGCGAATGGAGCATATCCTCGGAACTGCTGACAAGCCTCAAGGCTGTCTTTTTGAGCCACCTTGTTCAAAATCCTTTTCTAAGAAACATCTTCTACTTTTCCAAAATTCTAACCTGACAGTGTTGCTGAATCGATTCCCTTATGCAAATGGGCATCTGCTGGTTGCACCCAAACGTCACGTTGCAGATATTACCGATCTCACTGATCATGAAAACAACAGCCTTATGAAAATGCTGCAGCAATGCTGCAAGATCCTACGAAAGCATTTTGACCCTGATGGTATAAATATCGGCCTGAATCTTGGAGAAGCCGCCGGTGCCGGGATTGCTGACCATCTTCATTTTCATGCTGTTCCCCGCTGGAATGGCGATCATAACTTCATTACTATAACCGCCGATATCAGAACCATCCCCCAACACATTGAACACACTTTTGACCAACTATTGCCTGATTTCCACAAACTCCATCTACTAACTAATTCAAATCAATCTGAGCCTGATTCTAATCCAAACCCCGAAAAATTATTATAGAATTGCTTGAGATTTTAACTGAGTACGTAACGAGAACGAATTCAATGAAAAAGCCCGTTAAACTTACCCCCATGTTAAAACAGTATATCGAAATAAAAGAGCAAAACAAAAATGCTATTCTCTTTTACCGCATGGGTGATTTTTATGAAATGTTTTTTGAAGATGCCATAACTGCGTCAAAAGTACTTGGAATCACTCTTACTTCACGAAGCAAAAAAGATGATAATCCTGTTCCGATGTGCGGCGTACCATTCCACGCTGTTGCTGGTTATCTCTCCAAAATGATTAAATCCGGTTATCGTGTGGCTCTTTGTGAACAAACCGAAGATCCCAAACAGGCAAAGGGTATCGTTAAAAGAGAAGTAGTCAGGGTTATCACCCCTGGTGTTACCACTGATGATCATATTTTAGATGAAAAAAGTAACAGGTACATATGTGCTCTTGTTCTAAATGACAAAGGCTCTGAAATTACTACAGGACTCAGTTTTTTTGATATATCAACAGGTGATTTTCAAGTTTGTGAACCAGCCATAATCGCTGATAATTTTGATCCTTTAATAGATGAAATTACCAGAATGAATCCATCAGAGCTTTTGATTGCTGAATCATCACTTGACAGCTACGAGTCTCTTATTTCTGTAATCACCACCCTTATCAACTCTTTATGTATTACACCGCTACCTGATTTAACCTTTAATTATGATTCCGCCTTTGCAGTACTGACAGAACATTTTAAAACCAGCAATCTGGTTGGTTTTGGCTGCCAATCCCTTAATTCTGGGATTCAAGCCTCCGGCGGTTTACTTTCCTATATTCAAAACACCCAAAAAGCAGACCTCTCTTTTATCAGTAAGTTACGTCCTGTCGACCAGGAAGACTTTTTAAAAATAGATGAGTCATCTAGACGTAATCTAGAGCTTACTGAAACAATTATTGGCGGTAAACGTCAAGGTTCACTTCTCTCTATCATTGATTTAACATGCACCCCTATGGGCGCTCGTCTTCTTAAAAAGCGACTCCTTTTTCCACTTCAAGATCATGATCGAATCTGTTTGCGCTTAAACAGTGTCAAAGACCTGTTAGCTGACGATACTCTTAAAACCGATCTCCGCGAATCACTTAATTCTATTTATGATCTTGAAAGACTCTGCAGCAGGTTAGTTCTTGGGCATGGGAACGCTAGAGACATGAGCGCCATGAAACTCTCACTTGCAAAACTTCCTACACTGCAAAATTCCTGTCTTCGGGCACCAGCAGGATTAGTCCACTCTATTGGCACTGAAATTGACCTGCTTGATGATCTATTTTCACTTATCAACAATGCAATTCGCGATGATGCTCCAACAGGGATCAAGGAAGGTAATCTTATTCAAGATGGCTATAATGATGAATTGGATCGCCTAAACAAACTGGAAAGAAACTCCAAACAGATGATCCTGGATCTTGAGAATCATGAACGCAAACAGTCTGGTATCGCAAGATTAAAAGTGGGCTACAACAGGGTTTTTGGATATTTTTTTGAAGTAAGCCGCTCTATTGCAGATAATGTACCAGACTACTTTATCAGAAAACAAACCCTGGCAAATGCCGAACGCTTTATTACGCCAGAATTAAAAGAACTGGAAAATGACATTTCATCTGCCTGGGAAAAACGACTTGAACTTGAATACAATCTCTTTATCGAAATCAGATGTAAAATCGCTGCACAAAGCCAACGAATTCTCCTTTGTGCCAGACAAATAGCCCGAATTGATTTTCTTACATGTCTAGCTGAAGTCGCTGCCCGTTATCATTACTGTATGCCATCTATATCCCAAAATCACAGCATCAACATTATCGAAGGTCGTCATCCCGTCATCGAAAGAGCCATGGCTTCTGGACAATTTGTGCCCAACGATGTCTATCTCAACCAAGATAATCAAGAAATCATTATAATTACCGGGCCCAACATGGCTGGCAAATCTACCGTGCTCCGTCAAACTGCCCTTATTGTTCTACTAGCTCATATTGGGAGTTTTGTACCAGCAGACAGTGCTGAAATCTGCCTTGTAGACCGTATTTTTACACGGGTAGGCGCAATGGATGATTTACGCAGAGGCCAATCAACTTTTATGGTTGAAATGAACGAAACTGCAAATATTCTCAACAACGCCACAGAAAACAGCTTGATTATTCTCGATGAAATAGGCCGAGGTACTTCTACTTATGATGGCCTGTCAATTGCGTGGGCAGTTGCCGAAGAGCTTGCAACTAAAAACAACATCGGCATCAAAACCCTTTTTGCCACTCATTATCATGAACTTACTGACCTGGCAGCCACTAATAAACGTATAAAAAATTATTCTATTGCTGTAAAAGAATGGAACGATACAATTATTTTTCTCCACAAACTTGTCGAAGGTGGCACAAATCGAAGTTATGGAATTCAGGTCGCCAGTCTAGCCGGAGTTCCTGACCATGTAATTCAACGAGCACATCAAATACTAAAAAATATAGAAGAAAAAGAATACAAACAAAATGGCCAACCATCAATTATCGGCACATCAAATAAAAAAGCCGACAAACAACCACAACAAATGAATTTATTTAAAACAGTAAATGATCCATTACGAAAAATAATCAAAAATTCAAATCCTAATAAAACAAATCCTCTAGATGCCCTTCAATTGCTCTACAAACTCCATGAATTACTTGATAATGAATAATTTTCAGCTTCTTTTAGCCTTTTGAAAAAAATCTTTTGCGAATCGGTCAGGATACTGTATATTTTCAATGAATCTTCCTGTAAATGCATTTATTTAGAAACACAATGATCGATAACCGCTCAAAAAAAATAAAAAATATACTTCTGATTTTACTGATGGCACTTTTACTAGTATCGTCAGGCGCTTTACAATCTATTTTTGCACAGGAGCAAAAATCCGATATCTCTAACAATCAAATTGAAAGTCAGTACAAAAGCGCTAAAGACTATTACTACAGACTTGAGCGGGACAACAAGTTTGGCAGTGTAAGGAAAAACTGGCTTATGGGAGTGAGAAACTTCCGTAAAATCTACCTTATTGACAACAAGAATAAACTCTCACCATCTTGTATTTTCATGATGGCTAAAATGCATCATCGGATGTACCTTCGCTTTCAAACGCCTATAGATATTGAAGAGGCTATCAACTATTATTATGATGTCACTTCTATATTCCCCAAAAGTAATCTTGCTGATGATTCCTTATTCAAGACAGCTGAAATTTTCCTGAAACATAAAAACGATCCCCGGCAGGCAGCAGATAATTACCGAAAACTAGTAAAGCTTTATCCCAAAGGAGATAAAGTTGCTAAAGCTAAAAGCAGACTCCTTGAACTAACCGAAAAACACAATATCTCACGTCCTGATAATTCACTGAATGCTGAATTTTCTAAAAGCCTCGTCAACGTACTTCCTGTTAAATACTGGTCATCCGACGACTACACACGCATTGTTATTCGAGCATCTCAACCTGTTCGCTATACTACTAATCTGCTTGAACAAAACGGAGACCAACCACGACGTCTTTACATCGATTTCAACCAAAGTTATATTCCCCCTAAATTTCGCTTACCCGTACCAATTCAAGATGGATTACTCAAACAGGTACGAACTGGTCAGTTCGACCCTACAACAGTTCGTGTTGTGCTTGATATCCAATCAATATCCAATTACAAAATATTCAGCCTCAACGACCCTTTCCGCGTCATTATTGATGTTCACGGTGTTGAAAAACAAACAACATTTCAGCCTGACAATATTACAAAAATAAGCCCTCAACATAAGAAAAATATTAAGCTGCATTCCAAAATAAATAGCCAAACAACTTTACAGGGAAATAATCGGTCTCAGAATAAAACCATCGCTGACCTGACTGATAATCAAGTTATAGTTACCCTGAAAGATAATAAAAAAAGGCGGCCTAATGTGTCAGCCACTGAAAACACTGCCGATTCATTGACAAAACTTTCACTGGCACAGCAACTTGGCCTTGGAGTAAAACGAATTGTAATCGACCCTGGCCATGGAGGTAAAGATCCAGGCGCTATGGCATATGGTATGAAGGAAAAAGATCTTGTTTTAATTATAGCCAAAAACGTAGCTACAAGATTAAGAAACCAATACGGATACGAAGTTCTACTGACAAGAAACAATGATACTTTTCTGCCCCTGGAAGAACGTACAGCCATAGCCAACACAAAAAAGGCAGACCTGTTTGTATCTGTACATGTTAATGCTCATCCCAACAAAGCGGTAAAGGGTGTTGAAACTTTTTACTTAAACCTGGCAACAAATATGGAAGCTATGCGGGTAGCTGCCCGAGAGAATTCAACAACAACACATAACATCAGCGACCTGCAGGATATATTATCCGACTTGATGCAAAACTCCAAAATCCAAGAATCATCCCGGTTGGCTGAATACGTCAATAACAGTATGGTAAACGGTCTGGAGAAAATATATGATATTAAAAATCTTGGAGTAAAACAGGCACCTTTTTACGTTTTGCTAGGTGCTGAAATGCCTGCCGTACTTGCAGAAGTTTCTTTTATTACAAACCCTAAGGAATCAAAACTACTGCAACAGAAAGGATATCTGCAACGGATAGGCCAAAATATTGCGGACGGTGTAGCAGGCTATGTTGACCAACATACCACAGCAGCCCTTCAACTCTGATTATTACAACATCAAATCGCAAGAAACACGTAGCTTTAATGGTAAAATATAAATCTATGTGTTCCCAGCGACTTACAAGCACATCTGGACCGTTTCAAGAACCCTGTAACGAAAAACTTGATTATACCTGATCAAGTTTTACCAGTATACTCTATTCTTCTGCTTATTAATCAACCATATAACAGGTATAACGACGGCCTTCCTGCAAATCCTGTCCCTGAATAAAGCGCTCGATTGACTCTGCGGCAACTTTTCCTTGATATACTGCCTTTGCTACTGTCTGTGGCCCCAAAACATTATCACCGCCAGCAAAAATCCATTCAACACTGGTTTGCAGTGTTTTGGAATCAACATCATATGTACCCCAGTCTGTCAGGGCCATATCAAGCCCTTTATTGACCGTATGATTCACGTTCTGCGAAATTGCCGGTATAATAGCATCCGCTTCAATCAAAAAATTAGAACCTTCTTTTGGTACTGGACGTCGTCTACCAGAGTCATCTGCAGGACCAAGCTCCATCCTGATACATTCAATACTTTTTAGCTTCCCTTCATCCGAGTGAATTTTAACAGGTGCAGCTAGCATTTCAATTTTCACACCCTCTTCTTCAAGATGATGAATTTCAGCTGCAGAAGCAGGCATCTCTTCCTTGGAGCGCCTGTAGAGAATAAACACCTTATCTGAGCCGGTACGAAGAGCAGTACGAGCAACATCAATGGCAACATTTCCACCACCTACGACTACGACTTTTCGTCCGACATCTACCGAGTCACCAGAAAGAACTCTTCTGAGGTAATCAATACCGTGTAGAACACCGTCAGTACCATCTTCACCTTCAATGCCTAATTTTCGACTATCATGTGCGCCAACACCAAGAAATACAGCATCAAAACCCTCTTCTTTAAGCTGAGAAAGAGTCTTATCTCTGCCAATTGTAGTACCAAAAACAATTTCTACTCCGCAACTTTTCAATGAGGCTAGCTCTGCACCGATAATATCTCGTGGTAACCGATAATGGGGGATACCAACTGTCAACATACCGCCAAAAATTGGTAACTTTTCATATATTGTACAAGCGTAACCACGGTGCGCTAAATAATAGGCAACAGAAATACCAGCAGGACCAGAACCAACGATTGCAACTTTTTTCCCATTTGGCAAAGCACACTCGCGGGTCATATTTTTGTTATTGGCAACCATCCAGTCTGTCAAAAATCTCTCTAACATCCCGATAGCAACTGGCTCCCCCTTTTTACCTCGTATACAGGAACCTTCACACTGAAACTCATGCGGACAGACACGCCCGCATACAGAAGGCATGGTATTGGTTTCCCTGTCCTTCCAATAGGCCTCTTCGAATTTGTTTTCCCTGAGGAGCCTTATGAATTCAGGGATATCATTGTTGATGGGACAACCATTACGACATGGGGATTTTTTACATTGAAGACAACGATTAGCTTCGAGAATAGCAGTTTCCTCGTCAAATCCTCCGGTTACTTCATGAAAATTTTTGATGCGCTCTAAAGGATCTAATTCCTCAGTAGTTTGTCTGGGTATGGCAAGTCTTTCTTTGGGCTTCATTATACCTCCTTACACTGTTCCTTTGGACCTACTCGATTAACACATGTGTTAATACGGATATCTGCATATAATTTACAAACGCAAAAGATTAGCAGAATACGCACAACATGACAAGCTCGCACACCTTAAAAATGAAACTAAAAAAAAAGGCCGCCCTAAGGGCGACCTTTTATAATATCCTAATCATTCATATCGTATTACTGTTTGGCCTTTTCAGAGGCCTGGATACGAGCCAGGGCCCGTTGCAATGCAGCCTCAGCCCTGGCTGCATTGACCTTTTCTGCATGTTGAATTGCTTGAGCCAACCTTTTTTCAGCACGCTCTTTGGCCATCATAGCACGATCAACGTCTATATCGTGACCAAACTCTGCACTTTCAACCAGAAAAGTGATTTTATTATTAGAAACTTCAGAAAAACCACCACTTATCATAAGATATTTGGATTTCTTGTCTTTACTAAAGCTCAAAGTACCAGTTTTTATAGTGCTTAAAAAAGGCGCATGGTTTGCCAGCACGCCAAATTCACCGCCGTGCCCCGGAGCAGTAACAATGTCAACCTCATCACTGACCACTGGACCTGTTGGCGTAACCACTTCTAAATGAATCTGTGCCATTGGTTTAATCCTCAGTTTCCGTTAGAAAAATGATTATGCTTTAGCTTTATCTTTAGCTGCCTTATCAATAGCTTCCTCAATGGTTCCTACCATATAAAAAGCTGTTTCTGGCAATTCATCATGTTTACCATCCAGGATTTCTTTAAACCCTCGAACAGTATCTTCTACCTTTACATACTTTCCATCCATGCCGGTAAAAACTTCAGCAACAAAGAACGGCTGTGACAGAAAACGTTGTACCTTACGAGCGCGACCAACAATTTTCTGATCTTCTTCTGACAGTTCATCCATTCCTAGAATTGCGATAATATCCTGCAAATCTTTATACTTCTGCAAGGAAACCTGAACACCACGCGCAGTTTGATAATGTTCATCACCAACAACATTGGGATCAAGAATACGAGATGTAGAATCAAGTGGATCAACAGCAGGATAAATACCCAGTTCAGCAATTTGCCGAGAAAGAACAACTGTTCCATCAAGATGGGCAAAGGTAGTAGCTGGTGCAGGATCAGTCAAATCATCAGCAGGTACATAAACGCACTGAACTGCAGTAATAGAACCTTTGGTTGTAGAGGTGATACGTTCCTGGAGTGCACCAAGGTCACTTGCAAGAGTTGGCTGATACCCAACTGCTGATGGAATACGTCCTAGTAACGCAGAAACCTCAGACCCGGCCTGTGTAAAACGAAAAATATTGTCCACAAAAAACAAGACATCCTGTCCTTCTTCATCACGAAAGTACTCTGCAGCAGTCAAACCAGTAAGGGCTACACGGGATCGAGCTCCAGGAGGCTCTGTCATCTGCCCATAAACAAGGGCAGCCTTTGGTAAAACTCCTGATTCTTTCATTTCCATGTACAGATCATTTCCTTCACGGGTACGCTCACCCACACCGCAGAAAACTGAAATACCACCATGTTGCATGGCAATATTGTTAACCATTTCCATCATAATTACGGTTTTGCCGCAACCAGCACCGCCAAAGAGTCCCATTTTCCCACCACGTGGAAATGGAACAAGTAAATCAATAACCTTAATTCCGGTCTCAAGAACATTTACTTCAGTGTCCTGCTCAGTAAACGAAGGGGCTTCCCGATGAATGGGCAAAGTCTTATCAGATTTAATATCTCCCAAACCATCAACCGGCCGGCCGACAACATTCATAATTCGGCCAAGTGCAGCTTCTCCAACGGGTATTTCAATTGGTGCGCCGGAATCTGTTACAGGCATTCCTCTAACCAATCCATCTGTTTGATCCATGGCAACCGTCCGGACAACATTATCGCCAAGATGCTGGGCAACCTCAACAATAAGATTACCTTCGATATCATCAATCGCTGGATTAGTGATTGATAAAGCATTCATAATTTCCGGAAGATCACCCGGTTCAAATTCAACATCAACTACTGGTCCAATGACCTGTATAATTTTTCCAACTCGCGAATCACCCATTTTAAATGGCCTCCTCTATCAGATGAAATACACTCTGTATCTTATTATCCTTTTAACGCCTCGGCACCACCGACGATGTCCATGAGTTCACCAGTAATAGCTGCCTGCCGCGCTTTGTTATAAAGCAGGGTCAACTCTCTGATCATATCATTACAAGCGTTTGTTGCGTTATCCATAGCTGTCATTCGTGCAGCATGCTCACTGGCTCCGACCTCAAGCATAGCGTGATAAACCTGAACATTAAGATAAAGAGGCAACAAAACCTCCATGATCTCACCTGGCTCTGGCTCATATATGTATGCTCCTGAAATCTCTCCACTGGTTCCAGTATCTTCCCCTTCGACAGGTTTGATGGGAAGCAACTCCTCTCTTTCAGGCTTCTGCACAGCAACTGAATGAAACCTACCGTACACCAAATCGACCTGATCACTCTCACCAGACATAAAAGCAGTTGCAATATTTTGGGATATTTCCCGGGCATTGAACATCTGAAAAGTACCCATAATATCAAGAAAAGATTCTCTGATCTTACCGGTTTTCTTCAAATACTGGTGTCCTTTTTTACCTATACAAACAAAACTTACTTTTTTGCCTTCAGCCTCATACTTTTTCATCAATTTCTCTGCAGTGGTTATAATATTTGAATTATAACTACCGCACAGTCCTCGATCGGAGGTTACTACAACAATTTCCACTGTTGAAACATCCCGAATCTCCATGAGGGGTAAGCCCCCGCCTTCCATACCTCCAGAAAGATTCCCCATTGCAGCGGAAAATTTTTCAGTATAGGGCCTAAAAGACTCCATCTTTTCCTGGGCTCCCCTCAACTTGGCAGAGGCAACCATGTTCATTGCCTTGGTAATCTGCGAAGTCTTGGATACACCTGTTATCTTTGTTTTGACATCCTTTAATCCTGGCATGGGAGTTTTTCCTCTTGCTTATTTCAGGCCCTTTGTCGCCTTAAAGGTTTCACCAAAGGCTGTCAATGTCCGTTTCAATTTTTCTTCAATGGAAGATGTAAATTCTTCCTGTTCTTTCAGGTCACTAAAAATTGTCGGTTCATTTGTTTCAACATAGGTGTACATCTCCTGCTCATACTCAGCCAAGGTGTCCACTGGAAGTGTATCAAGGAAACCATTAGCTCCTGCAAACAAAATTGACACCTGCTTTTCCATCGGTAAAGGCTGATATTGTGGTTGTTTAAGGATCTCAACCAATCTCTCCCCTCGAGTAAGCTGTGCCTGTGTAGCAGCATCAAGGTCCGAACCAAAACCTGCAAAGGCTGCCAACTCTCGATACTGAGCTAGATCAAGACGCAAAGTTCCTGCTACCTGCTTCATAGCCTTCACCTGTGCTGCACCACCAACACGAGAGACAGAAAGACCAACGTTGATTGCAGGACGAACCCCTGCAAAAAACAGACTGGGCTCAAGGTATACCTGACCGTCAGTAATAGATATAACGTTTGTGGGAATATAAGCAGAAACGTCACCAGCCTGAGTTTCGATGATCGGTAAAGCAGTAAGTGAGCCGGCACCAAGTTCATCATTAACTTTTGAAGCACGTTCCAATAAACGAGAATGGTTAAAGAAAATATCACCAGGATATGCTTCACGCCCAGGAGGTCGACGAAGTAGAAGTGATAACTCACGGTAGGAAACCGCCTGCTTAGACAGATCATCGTAAACAATCAAAGCATGCTGACCATTGTCTCGAAAATACTCACCCATTGCACAACCAGCAAAGGCTGAAACATACTGCATCGGTGCTGGATCAGAAGCACAAGCGGCAACAACTGTAGTATAATTCATGGCGCCATGCTTTCTTAAGGTTTCAACCACCAGAGCGACAGTGGATTTTTTCTGACCAATAGCTACATAAATGCAATGAACATCTGTTTCTTTCTGGGCAATAATAGCGTCAATACACACTGCTGTTTTGCCGATCTGCCTGTCACCAATTATAAGCTCACGCTGACCTTTTCCTACCGGTGTCATAGAATCAATGGCCTTTGCTCCAGTGTAACATGGCTCATGCACACCCTTTCTGGCAATAACACCAGGAGCAAGCACCTCAATTTTACTGGTTTGTTTTGCTTCGATTGGTCCTTTACCATCAATGGGCTGACCAATACCGTCAACAACTCGACCTTCCATCTCTGGACCAACAGGTACTTCAGCAATTTTCCCTGTCCGTTTTACAATGTCACCCTCTTTAATATCACGAACATTCCCCAAAACAGCACAACCTACGTTGTCTTCTTCAAGGTTAAGGGCAAGGCCAAAAATATTACCAGGAAACTCAAGCAGCTCCATTGCCTGGCAATTTTCAACTCCATAAACACGTGCAATACCGTCACCAACAGAGAGGACAGTTCCAGTTTCTTTAAGGTCAACATCACTTTCGTAGCCAGCGATTTGATCTTTTATAATCTGGCTTATTTCTTCAGCTTTGATCTGCATTTGACTATTATCTCCCCTTGATAGATTCTTTTAATCCATTAAGTTGCGTTCTGATACTTCCGTCCAACACCAGATCGCCAACCTGTGCAATCATGCCACCAATTATAGATGGATCAACCTGGGTTTCAAGAATAACCTTATTTCCTGTAATTTTTTCAAGAGCAGCCTGAATCTTCTCCTGTAAAGAAGCATCTAGCTCTATGGCAGTGATCACGGAACCGTGACTGATATTTTGTTCCTCATCCACCATAACCTGCATTTCATGGGCAATATCGGGCAAAATACCTGCCCGTTTTTTCTCCACAAGTAAATTCAGGAAGCTTGTCATAATTGCATCAGCACTGGCACTTTCTGCAATTTTTTCCATCACCTTTTGCCTGGCCTCAAGCGGGTACAATGGATTGGTAAGAGCATCACTCACCTCCACTGCATCGAATAATTTTGCTATCGCCTGAAGTGTTTCACTGTAGGCCTCAAATTTAGCCTGTTCTTTTCCCAATGAGAAAAGAGCTTTCGCATACCGTCTTGCTAAGATTGTCTGTCTCACTGTACCGTACCCACCCTGTTAAGATACTGTTCGGTAATGTTAACCTGATCTTCCTGCGTCAGATTCTTAACTATCAACTCTTCAGCCATTGCTGCAGCCTGCTCGGCAACGTCATTTTGCAAAGATTTTCTGGCTTCAACAATTTGCGCCTGCACGGCTGCTTCTGCTTGACGTTTAATATCATCAGCAGCCTCTTGGGCACTCTGCAAAATCCTTTCCTTTTCTATCTGTGCCTGAGCAATAGCCTTATCAACTACGCTGTCCATTTCTTTTTCCATACCGGCAAGACGAGCTTCAAATTCTTTATAAGTAAGCTCAGCCTCATCACGTTGAACTTGAAGATCTTCAAGTTCCTCCCGAACTTGCTGTTGTCGCCCTGATAAACTATTGCCAATAGGTTTAGCTAAAAATTTTATCAATATTATAAGAAGAGCAATAAAGTTGACAGTTCGCCAAAAAAGATTTTTTAGCTTCTTTGGGGAGAGTGATCCTTCTTCATGGCTACCAGCAGCTTCAAGATTGCTATTTCCAGCATCTATCCCGTGACCAGCTTCAGACTGCACACTGGAAGTAGACGAATCTTTCGGTTCTCCACCACCACTGGCAAGCACTGCAGGGGCAAGGCCAACACAGAGTGCAAAAAATACCAGCAGAAAAATTCTACATACTTTTTTCATGCCTCCAGCCTCCTTCCAAGTATCTTACTGGCCATATCCCCAGCAAACTCACTGGTTTTGCCTTGCAATTCTTTTTGGGCTGTCTCAAACTGTGACTGGATTTCAGCAAGTTGTTTTTCTTTTTCAGCATCAGCCTCCTGACGAATGGTAGCCATTGTTGCAGCTCCAGCTGCTTGCGCTTCACTGCGTGCACCATCCAAGGCTTTTTTTGCTTTGGAACCAGCCTCAAGCATTTTTCGATCTACCTCTTCCTGCCGGTGTCGAGCATTCTGCTCAAATTGCTCCACATCTTTGTTGAGCCCAGCTAACTTAGCTTCTCGTTTCAACAGTATTTCCTGAACAGGTTTATACAAAACACTATTCAAGACGATCATCAATACGATCATGTTGATGATATGGATAACTAGCGTCTCATCTATTGTGATCATGCTAACCGCTCCTGATTACTTAAAAAAAGTTAATTCAATAGCCGACAAAGTGAATGACGATTCATCTCACGAAATGGATAATTACTGAATAATCCGGTCACTGTCAAACCTTTTTTCCGCTAGGAACATATCAGTTATCCTGATGAAATCAATCAATAATACAACATGCCCTCGTTGAACCATTTGCACAAAAAAGCATTATGCATCTAAAATTATTGTTTATTTCGCACTATTTTCAGTAAAAAAAAAGTGGTTTTTTTTTACTGAAAATAGATTTCTTCACTTTTTTTGCTCCCCGATCCAGTGTATCAATCTATCCATCCCCTCTGTTGTAGAAACCAAAGGGCTATAACCCAAAATTTTTTCGGCCCTATTGATGGAAAACCAATGGGACTTAGCAAGTTGCTCAGCAAGAAAGCGTGTCATTTTGGGTTCCTTATTTATACCTGTCAAGCTATAGATGCTTTCCAAAATCCAACCCATTGTATAAGCAAACCTAAAAGGCACTCTTGAGGAAACTTGAGGAACATCCAAACTGGCAAAAAGGCTATTAATCCAATCCCATAAGACCACTGGCTCTCCTTGGGAAATAAAAAATGTCAGTCCTGCTGCCGATCCTGATTTCTCTAAATTATGCGCTGCCAGAATATGAGCATGGGCAACATTATCAATGTATGAAATATCAACTAGGTTGCTACCATTTCCAACCATGCGCAAACTTCTTTCTCTTCCACGAGCTAAAAGGCGAGGGATCAAATTAGTGTCACCGGGACCCCATACAAGATGAGGCCTTAAGGCAGTGGTCTTCATTTTTTTTGAATTTGACTGCAAAACAATTTTTTCAGCCATTATTTTAGTTGCTGCATAATGACAAAGCACATTATCTGCGTAGCTAAGACTTTCATTTTCACCTTCAAGATCACCTCGATTAAAAACCACACTTGGAGTACTGGTGTAGATTAAGCGCTGGACTTGATTATGCAAACAGGCTTTGACTACATTTTTCGTGCCAGTGACATTGGTGTCATAATACGATTCAAAAGACCCCCAGATCCCAGCTTTGGCAGCAACGTGAAATACAGTATCATGCTTAGCCACTGCCCCCATAACAAATTCCTGATCACTGATATCACCCTGAAGACACCTAGCTCCATATTTTTCTGCTTCGGGATAACTATTTCGTCCAATTACAGTGACTTGAACATCAAAAGCAGCCAGTTCTTTAACTATGGCAAGGCCAATGAAACCACCACCACCTGTAACCAGAACTTTTTCCACTGCATACCCTCCATTATCAAGTAAAAAACAATTATTATTTAAGTTGCTCTAGAGCCCACAGAGCAAGCTTTTCACGAAAAATTTTTGCGTTATGGCGGATATCAACAGGAAAGAAAGGGTGGATTAAAAAGGTGTCAATGATCCGTGTCAAATCATACTGGCTGGCCAATAATTTCAATTCAGAGAACAATTCTTCGATATTAGTAATTTCTTTGTTAGTCTCTACTATCATAACTGGTTTTTGTGAACCAGGCCTGCCAATCCCAACGAGTGCTGAGCGGAAAACATCCTTATGACAATTAAAAATAGCTTCACAAGTTACTGTATACATTTTTCCCTGAAGGGTAGAAACACTATGAGCCTTCCTGCCGCAAAACCATAATCTTCCTTTGATGTCGATATATCCCATATCGCCCATTCGGTGCCAGAAACCTTGAGAATCAGGGATTTTAGAAATACTGTTTTCCTTGGGATTATTATCATATGCTCTGGTAACCACAGCACCCTTGACAACAATTTCTCCAATTTCAGCAACACCCAATTTTACAACTTCGGACCAATCTGCAATAGCTCCATCATTTTCCTCAATGATACAAACATCATTTCCTGGCAGTGGACTTCCAACGCATGTCCCCCTGCCCTGTTGTGTCTCAGACCAGGTTTCACTGACAATCTCGCTACCCTTCATTGAAGTAATAGGAAGACTCTCAGTTGCCCCATACGGAGTATGAATCTCCCCATCTTGAGCCATAATCTTTTGCACTCTGCTAACAAGTTCTCCCGACACAGGAGCTCCTGCCATAAGAATCTTTTTTACTGGTAAACAAATGTCATTGTCCAGGCAATATCTGGAAACCACATTCCAGATTGCCGGAGAGCCAAATGAATAGGTTACATTATGATCAAGAATGGTTTTGATAAATTTTTTGGGATTAACCTGGGCAGGTTGAGCTGGATTCATATCAGGAATAACAGCTTTTGCACCTAATGCTGTCGAGAATAAGGCAAACAAAGGAAAACAAGGCTGGTCAACATCACCATGAGTTATTCCATAATAATTTCTAATAAGATCCAACTGTGCCCTAAAAATACCATGTGTATACTGAACACCTTTTGGTGGACCTGTAGAACCTGTGGTGAAAATAATTGCAGCAAGATCATCCTTAACAGATTTACTCTGTGGAACTGCACAACTTTTAACCTGGCTGATAGCCTGGAGTGATTTTCCTAGCAATCCAAAAGAGTAACCCACGCAAATTCTAGTATGAACAGTAGTAAATGGCGCTCGAAAAAGGCGGGAGAAAATCTGGGCCTTAGGTATTCCAATGAGGACATCTGGTTTCACCGAGCCAATACAGCGCAGTAAATTTTTATAACCCATGCCTGGATCAATCAATATAACAACCGCATCCAAACGAAAAAGAGCAAAAGCCAGACAGACAAATTCCATGGATGGGGGTACCATCAGAATTACACGCCTTCCACGACCTATTCCCTGATCATGAAGTGCACCAGCATAGTTGTCGCTGATCTGTTGCACCTGCGCAAAGCTATACTCTTTGTACCCATCTCTATGTTTAACAGCTAAAGCGCACTCATTTGGTATTGACCTGGACATTTCTTCCAAAGAACAGGCAATATTATAATTCATAATTCAGTCCTAAAACAGATACGCCAAAGTAATGGACCCGAAATAAGGCCCGATGCTATGTAGGAATATTATCTTGAAAAAAATCAGTGATCAATGGAGAAACCTCATCAAATGCATCTTCAAGAATGTAATGTCCGGCATCTTTGAAGTAATGACTCTCAGCATTAGGAAATCTGGTTTTCCACTCATTATAAAAAAGATCGTTAAAACAAAAATCCTTCCCTCCCCAACAGATTAACATGGGTTTTTCTTGTAATAGAGAAAGATTGTTTTCTACCCCGACTAATGTGTTCCATGATGGATGAGTGCTTTCAAGAGGAATATCTCGAACAAAACCATATACAGCAACCCTGTCTCCCCAGGAACCATAAGGATGAAGAAAACCAGAGGCTGCGTCCTTAGACATTTTTCTCTTTACAGCCATATGGACAGCGGCACCGGCAAAACCATTTAATCCTCTTACTAAAAATTGTCCAATAAATGGCCAGCGGCAAATTGCAATACGTAGTGGTATTCTCCGGGATCTAAATGCAGCCGTATTGAGTACAACCAAACCAGCAATTTTTTCAGGATATTTTCCAGCCCAGCCCATGCCGATGGCACCACCCCAATCATGGACTATCAAATAGCATTTTTTAATCTTTAGGCTGCATAGAAGTTTTTCAAGATTGTCTATATGATCTTGGAGGCGATAAGGATATTTTTGTGGCTTATCAGATAGACCGCAGCCCAGATGATCAGGCACAATCAGTCGATAATTATCTTTAAGTTCAGTTATCAAATTCCGGTATAAAAATGACCAACTTGGATTTCCATGTAGCATCACCACCGCTGGCCCACTCCCTTCATCCAGGTAGGAGAGACGATGGTGTTCAATCTGAAATAATTTTGGAGAAAAAGGATATTGAGATATGATATTGTCGATCTTGACCATTACCAATCTATCCCAAGCATAAGAGAATTAATACCACTGCCAATACCTAGAATTGCAGCTCTTTGACCCTCTTTTAAAACAGCCTGTTCAATCCCCATTGCCATGGTTAAGGGCGCTGAAACAGAACCTACATTGCCAAGTACAGGTAAGGTCTCGAAATTATAAGCATCATCAAGCCCTAATGCTTCAAATAGTTTTCTTGCATGGACTCTGCCGACCTGATGGCAGAAATACTGATCAATGGATGCTTTATTCCACTGTAAATATTTCAAAAAATCCTGCCAACAAGCTGCTGCTGTTTCCACACCTTTTTCCAGCAGTAATTCAGAATCAGTCGACATCAGGGTACCCTGCTCAGCATTTAAACCACCCTGACAAAGATTATTGTGATCAGTGTTGGCTCTACAGGAGCCACCTGACAACATATGCCCCGTATCAAAAACACGACGATCGCCCATAACCAAGGCAACTGCTCCAGAACCAATTGTCAATGAAGCGAATGCTGGTTTAATTGATTTTCTAGTCAAATTTCCATGATTGAGTAAATAATGAATAGTTGACTGCACAAGATCCTCAGCAGTTTCACCGGCAACAATCAATCCCTTTTTAACCTGTCCAAGTTCAATCATATTTCCAAGAAGTATCATTGCATTTAAAAAGCCTAGACAGGCGTTGGAAAGATCAAAAAGCTGGCAATGAGGTGAAAGCTGTAGATTACTATGAACAAATGAAGCTGTAGCAGGTTCAATCATATCCCGACAAACTGAGGCTGAAATAAGGCATTCTATCTCTGCAGGATCTGTTTGAGAAGCCTCCAATGCCTTTTTCCCGGCAAGGGAGGCAACTGTGCTTGGCCGGGTTCCCTTTTCCCAGAACCTGCGCTCCTTAATACCACTCATCAATTCAAGACGGCCTTCAGGAAGCTTTAATTGCTGGTAAACACTTTCAAGCTGTTGCTCGATATCAGCAGATGTTACTTTGACAGGAGGCAATTCATAGCCAAAATTATGGAGACAGACATTGGAAAAGCGCATGCGAAAAAAACCAGTTACACGTTGTTAAGAAACGATTAAAGACGGAATTTATATAATTACGTCCGCTTCAGACAGTTACCTGGCAAGAGAAATAGTAATCTAAACCAGGATATCATTTTGATTAAAATATAATAATCAGGAAACAGTCTTACTCACTATTTCAGCATCAAAATAGTTACTGCTCATACCTGCATCAACCACAAGACACTGACTATTTATCCCGGAAGAACTTCCAGAAAGAAGAAAAACCGCAGTATTTGCAGCCTCAATGGTAAGCAAAGCCTGTTTTCTGAGGATAGCTTTTTCTGCAAAGAGGTAACTGTCAACGTAGCCGGGAATTCCAGCAGAAGCAGACGTTTTGAGCAATCCTGGACAAACAGCATTAAAACGAACTCTTGAAAATGACGAGAAACTTTTCGCGAGAAAACAAAGAGATGACTCAAGGGCTGCTTTCACCGGGGCCATATACCCATAATTTTCAGAAGCCATCTTGGTGGTGGAGATTGAAATAGTTACAACTGAACCATCAGCGGCCAATAAATCCTTAAAATGATTACTTATAGAAATAAATGAAAAACATGAAATATCAACAGCCTGAAGAAAATCCTTTTTCAGGGTGGAATGAAACGGCTGGATACCCTCAGAATAATTAGCAAATGCAATGGAATGAACAATTCCATCGAGTTGACCATCTATGGAGCGGGCAATCTGATCACGAACATTTACGATGTTTTGCTCATTTTCAACATCACAAATAAAAACAAGACTGTCTGGAAATAGTTTTCTGGCTGTAACAGCCCGTTGTTCACTGCGAACAACATGAATTACATCAGCCCCATTTGCAACCAACACCCGGCCAATTGAACAGGCAACAGATTTCTTATTGGCCAGCCCGAAAACAACTATCTTTTTCTTCTCAAGATTTAAAAAACTCACTTTATCTCATTCATTAAATGCCAGAAATTAACTTTCACCTTTCTGCATACAGGCAAACTCCACCAATACAGCGGTTTTACCACCGACCTTTACAGTCCCCTTTAAAAACCAGGCTGGGCCAACTTTATCCTTAAATTTAGCCATAATTTCAATTATATCACCAGGTTTCACTTCCCGCTTAAATTTTGCATTAACTATTCTTGTCAAAACAGGAAACGATGACCCTTCCGTGACATTTTCATTTTTCCCCGAACTCATCCGTTCAGATATAAGCAAGGCACCAGCCTGAAATACAGCCTCACAAAGAAGTACACCTGGCATGATCGGGTGATCAGGATAATGACCTTGAAAGATATCCAGATCTTCAGGTATCAGTTTTTCTGCTTTGATAAAATCATCATTAATCTCTGATACATTATCCAACCAAAGAAAAGGTGAACGGTGTGGAATACGCTGTTTTATAAAATTCGTGTCCAAAAAAGGCATTACAAACCACCGGTTACTTCAAGTACCGAACCGGTTATGTATGATGCCTTTGATCCTGCTAAAAACAGGACTGCATCAGCAACCTCTGCAGCTGTACCAAATCTTCTGGCTGGCACAATTTTTTTATAGGCCTTCACCTGGCTTTCCTCAAGGTCACCGATAAAATCAGTATCGATAAATCCTGGTGATACACAGTTAACAGTGATTTTACGCTTGGCTGTTTCTTTGGCCAGGGATTTCATCATTCCAACCTGACCAGCCTTGGAAGCTGCATAATTTGTCTGTCCTGCAAACCCCATCTGTCCCATGGGAGATGTGATGAAAATAATACGGCCATAACGCTGTTTCAGCATCAAGTTAACTGCAAATTTAGAAGTATTGAAGCCACCAGTCAAATTAACATCAATTACGCGACGCCAGTCCTCTTCCTGCATTAAGGCTAACATCCCATCTCGTCGAATTCCAGCATTACTCACAAGAATATCCAGGGTATCAAATTGTTCCTCAACCTTTTGAAACAGTGTTTGAACTTCCAGGTAACTACTGACATCACATTTATGCAATTGGAGCCTGGCACCAGCTTCCTGACATTCATCCTGAAGCACCGCAGCAGCTTCCTGATTACCACTGAATAACCCAATTACAGTTGCTCCCTGTTCAAGCAGTGCAAGAGTAATTGCCCGGCCAATACCTCTTGTTGCACCTGTAACAACAGCCTTTTTCCCTGTAAAATCACCCATCAACCACCTCTTTCAACTCTATATCCGATACTGCAAAACCTTTCATAGCTAAGTTTAAAATCAAATTGCTCATTTTAGCTGTGCAGGTAACTGTCTACGTCATTTGCCACAATCACACCATAATTGATCGCTCCCAGCCAACCACTCATGATAATACCTACTGAACCTACGTGAAAAAGACCTGGTAATTCTTTAAAGATGGACCGGGAAATATCAAGGCCCTCAAACTTGGTACCAAAAGAGGAACCCATAGTATGTAATGTGTAACGATTAAATGTTTTAGGAGTAGCTGCTTCAACCCAATCTACCTTTTCTCTGATACCAGGAATATAGCGCTCCAAATCAACAAAACAACGTTCAACCATACTCTCCTTGGCTTGAATGTAGGAATCCTCATCCAAATTAATCCAATCCTCATAATTGGAATTCATTGATGCCACAATAGTATAATCTGGATTATCTGGTCTGGTTTTTGGATAATAAATAGAAAAAGTACGACTTTTTGTTTTCATATCCAGCATTTCCTCAGAAGAAAAATCTTCGGAGGTGGATGTAAAAAGCAAGTCTCCTACATTTTCAAAAGTTTGCCCCTTTTTAATTCCAAAATATACCTGACAGCTGGAGTTATTCACCTTTACCTTGTCAAATTTATCTAAAAATACCTGGGAAAATTTCTCTCTTCCAGCCAGATTATTTACGGTATTGGTAATCCCGCTGTTTGAAACCACACATGGAGCACTTACTTTTTTATTTTTAATTAAAACACCACTAATCTTACTGTTTTCAACCAGTACCCTGTCAACTCTGGCCTTGGTGCAGATAGTAACTCCATTTGCAACCAGCTCATCGGCCATCAGTGAAATCAATTTATCTGTTCCACCTTCAAAAGTATAAACCCCTTTGTTCATAAAATTAGAAAAGACAATCCCGTATGTAATAGCTGGTTCATCAAGGGTAGAGCCATTAGCATAAGTTATGGGTTCCATGAGCAGACGATGAACATCACTTCTTCCTGGGAAAAATTTCTCAAACAATTCCCTGGTTGTCATAGACTGATCATCATAGAAATTCATCTTATTGATGGTGACAAAAAACTCTTCAACCACCTCTTGCTCAATTTGGAATTTCTGGACCAACAGGCTAACAAAATCCTCTTTATTAAAACTAGTTGTAAGAGAAAACTGAGGGTTGTCAAAAACAATATTTTTCAGCTGGACAATTGAGTCTCGAATTTTTTTATTCCAATATTTTTTACATGTTTTTACCATTCCATAGGGAAATCCATGCAAAGACACATCAAAAACATGACCTTTTCTTTTGAACCATGTGGCCAGACCACCCAACTTGGTGTGATGTTCAAGCAAGAGAACTTCATGACCGGCTCTGGCCAAACGATTGGCTGAAGTCAAACCTCCTAGCCCAGATCCGATAACTATGACATCATACTGTTCTTTGAGTTGATCGATTTTCACAAATGACATATTGATTTATTGAAAAATAACTTTATAGAATATATTTTAGGTAAACTTAAGCCAAACGCTCATTGCAGTAAATGTTGGTTTACAATAGAGACACCACTGAGCATAGAACCGATTATTCCCAGGTACCCCTGATCAGTTCCAGCAATGAATAAATTAGGCCATGGAGTACAACCATCCTTTATCTTAACCGGACTGCCATAAACAGCACCACCGGCTTTGGCAGTAAATCGCTCAATTGTTGTTGGTGTAAAACAATCACGATATACAATGTTTTGTGTATAATTCCCAATGATTTTCCGGGTAGCTGAAACTGACTGCTCTGTCCATTTTGTTTTTAAAGCCTCATACTCAGTTTTTCCAGCCTGTTTCCAGATATCATAGTTAGCTGCATTGGTAACTCGAACTTGAAAATAATCAGTTTCTGGCAATCCTTGAAATTTTTCTGGAAAACAGATCACACCCCAGGAAACATCAACAGGCGTATCAGGACATTTGTAGGCAAGTGAATTCGAATTATTGTAAAAGACTATAGTTGCATCATCTTTAACTGCAGTTCTCTGAGAAGTCGGCAAGATTGAGATTGTCTCCATGAAACTCATTTTACCACTAAATTTTTCGATCTCCAACGGCCAGCCAGTTAACTTTACAGTTCCAGGGATACCCACTGTTGAGAGTACATTTTTACACTGCAATTCTTCTCTGTTATCCAGAACAACCCCACGAACCTTACCTTCATCAATGTTAAGTGAGGAAACTTTAGCCCGGTAGCGAATTTCTCCACCATATCTATTATATTGCTCAAGCAACATACCAAGAAAATCCCTGATAGATCCCTGGGGACGAAAAAATCCCTCCTGATATATGGAACGAAACATTATCACAAATTGTGAAAAATCCATATCATGCTCTTCACTGTTGCCATAGACCATAAGTGGCAGAAGCAGCATATCCTCTAAAATCGGGTTTTTTATAATGGTAGAAAGAATTTCCCGTGTGGATTGCCAAGAAGAACTAACAAAAGGATTATGTCGCTCTATTTTACTGACCAGTGAAGTAAAATTATCTATCGCCAGAGGAAAGTCTCTGTTGATTTCATCCTGTAACAGAGAAAAGTCATTAGCAAAATGAAGTGAATGATCCTTAAAATGAATCTCAGACTGATATTGTTCATGGGTCTGAAACTTCTTCCGTGATAGTTTCAGTTGCCTGAACAACCTGTTTAGCGGAGCCCGTTTGTCACCTGACACCGCAAAATTTGTCATGGCATGCAAGCCGGTTTCCAGCAAAAAACCTTTTCTGTAATAGTAAGAATTCAGACCACCGGGAATGGAATGTTGCTCAAGAATCAATACCTTCTGATCAAAACGGGCAAAACGAATTCCGGCGGCAAGCCCAGAGAGCCCGCCGCCGATAATAATGAGCTGATACTCTTGAGGTGCGCTCACCTTTTCAAACCGATACAATATAAATTATAAATTATTTTCACGAAGCTTGGTCATTTATAAAAATTCAGATAAACATAAGCAATCGACAACGAATATGAATGAAAATATATTTCTAGAACAAGAATATTTCAACTCTATCATATTGGATTATTGCTGAAAAAAAATTAAGCAGTCACTGATTGTAATTTTGGTTCGAGGTAGTTGACACAGCTATTTAAAGTGGCGAGTTCAGGATATTCCTCTTCCGGTATCTGAATCTGATAGCGTTTCCTGAGTTCCATGACAATATCAAGAAAATCCATAGAATCAAGATCCAACTGATCTCTTAACGGTGCATCAGCGTCTAGACCTTCAAACTCTGCATCCTCATCTATATCTTCAATGATTTCTATTATTATATCCCTGATTTCATCCCGGCTCATGCCTTCCCTCTATGTATTTATCTTTGTATTAAATTGTTACATAAAACTCTATATATGATTGATACAGACACCCTAGATATCTAATCAACATTCAAATCGTTTTACAATAACCACCGAATTAATTCCAACCATGCCGAAGGAGTTATTCAAAATTGTGTCCACCTTGTCAAGCTGTTTTGCTGTATTTGCGACAATACCTGGTAAATTACACTCAGGATCAATATTTTCCAGGTTAATGGTGGGATGTACAAGATTATCCTCAAAAGCCGGCAAATTACCGGCAAGCTCCAAAACTCCAGCAGCACCCATAGCGTGGCCTATGGTACTTTTTGTATTATTTATAGAAACATCCCGACAGTCGCCAAACACTTCCATAATAGCCTTACATTCTTCAATATCACCCTGTTTCGTACCTGTTGCATGGGTATTGATAATGCTAATTTCCTCAGGAGTTAAACCAGCCCTTTTCAAGGCGATTCTCATGCATTCTGCCTGACGAGGTCCGTAAGGAAGAACAAAGTCACGCGCATCGGAGTTCATTGCATATCCTGCAAGTTCACCATATATCTTTGCCCCTCTCTTCAAAGCGCGATCAAGCCTTTCAAGAACAAACACACAACCACCTTCAGAAATAACAATACCATTTCTGTCCCTATCAAAAGGTCTGCTCGCTCTGGTTGGGTCTGAGTGTTCAGCCAAAGCACCCTGGGCACGAAAACTAGCAAAAATTCCAAAGGAATCTACACATTCTGAAATACCACCACACAAAGCCATATCGACTTCACCAAGCAACAGCATCTGAGCTCCCTGAATCACTGCAGCATTACCTGCAGCACAAGCTGCTCCCACTGAATAATGCGGGCCGGTAATCTTAAGATTCATGGTAATCTCGCCTGCAGGATTATTCAAAACAGTACGCGGGTTGTGATGGTGAGTCCAATAATCTACATTGTTGTCGAATTGACTAATATTATAGACTTCATTTTCAGTCTCAACAGTACCGTGTTCAGTTAATCCTATATATACACCAGTTTTATGACGTTCATAAAAAGAAAAATCAACATTACTGTCCACCAACGCTTCATTGGCACAGTACACACCGATACAACCAGCACGAGTGCCTCGCTTGTTTTCCTTTTTTTTCCGATACTTAGTCTCAGCGAAATCACATATTCCTGCTGGTGCTAACCCCATATAACGCAGATCAATGCTGGTTATACCACTCTTACCGAGTAAAAGTTTTTTTCGGTAATCACTCAAATTACTGGCATTGGGTGCCGCAAGACCTACTCCGGTTATAACTATTCGTTGATTTTCAGACTTTTTTTCCATATATCCTGATTGATGAGAAATAATTTTACAAGCAACTTGAATAAAATATCAATAATTAACTGATTTGGCTGGAACTGCTTGTTCCCCTGACAACTATCAAAGCATAAAATATGCTGATAATTTCGACCATTACACCTCTACTCTTGCTTAAGAACAAGCCCCAAGAAACATTCCTTTTCTCAAGACATCAAACTACGAACCAACTGTGGAACCGCAGCAATTGCCTCTGAAAGCTTATCCGCCATGGGACCTCCAGCCTGGGCCATATCCGGTCGACCACCACCTTTACCCCCAACAATTTTTGCTGCCTCACTTACCAGAGCTCCAGCCTTTATTCTCCCTGTAAGATCCTTGCTCACCAAAGCCAACAGTGCTGCTTTACCCTCAAATTTGCCACCTAATACGGCAACGCCACCATCCATCTTGTCACGAATTTTATCGCCAATTTCCCGCAGTGTTTTAGGCGAGTCAAGAAATACCTCATGGGCAATTACAGAAACTCCATCAACATCAACCCTGCCCTGTAAAATAGAATCAAGATCAGATAAAGCCAGTTGTGCCGTCAGGGCAGTGACTTCCTGCTCCAGATCTTTTTGTTTTTTCAACAGTGCTTTTATTTTAATGCCAGCCGTAGCCAAAGGACCAGAAAGTATGTCACTTATATCATTTGCTGTTGCTTCCAGAGCCTGAACCCAAGAAACAGCCTGACTTCCGGTTACGGCCTCAATCCTTCTGACACCCGCTGCTATGCCTGTTTCAGAAATAATTTTGAAAAAACCAACATCTCCAGTGGCACCCACATGAGTTCCACCACATAACTCCTTACTGAAATCACCAATAGTGACCACCCGGACTTCATCACCATATTTTTCACCAAAAAGAGCTGTGGCCCCTTGTTCAATCGCCTCTTCACGTGCCAGTACTGCTGAGTCAACAACTGTATTATTACATATTTTCTGATTCACCAGCTCTTCAATAGATTGCTGCTCTGTAGGGGTCAAAGGAGAAAAATGAGTGAAATCAAAACGAAGCCGATCTGCTTCAACAAGAGAACCAGCCTGCTTGACATGATCACCCAGAATATTTTTCATGGCAGCCTGTAACAGGTGAGTAGCACTGTGATTTTGAGTTATTGCTGTTCGGGATATACTCGCCACAAATAAATTAACCGTCTCTCCAACTGCAAGACTACCCTCAATAACTCTACCTTCATGAAGGGTTAGTCCACTTACCTGCCTAGTATTATTAATGTGGACTTGCCCATTTGCAGATAAAAACTCACCAGTATCACCGCTCTGACCTCCAGCTTCTGCATAAAAAGGTGTCGAGGGGCAATATATTTTAACTTCCTGACCTTGATCAGCTTTTTGAAGAAGCTCACCATCTGAACCAATCAAGGCTTCGACAACAGATTCCTGATTATAGGCTAAATATCCAGTAAATTCGGTTTTGCTCCCTTTCTCTAACAGTTTAATCACACCGGCATCAAGATGTGCAACATCTTCACCTTTCCATGAACGTCTGGATTGTTCGCGCTGTCTGGACATAGCAGTTTCAAAACCTGCCTCATCAAGAGACACACCCTTTTCAATAGCTACATCACGAACTATATCAACTGGAAAACCATAAGTATCATAGAGTTTGAAAATAAAATCACCATCAATGCAGGTCTCGATATCTCCTTGACTGCTTTGCATGGATTCAATTTTCTGGGCCAGCATAGTCAAGCCATGATCAAGAGTTTCACCAAACCTTAATTCTTCATTATGGGTCACCTTGTCCAGCAATTCCTTAGAATCAGTCAAATGTGGATGGGCTTCCTTCATACATTCGATGACCAGGGAACAAACACTGCCAAAAAACAAATTCTCCAAACCAAGAGTCCTACCAAAACGAATTGCCCGTCGCATTATTCTTCGCAATACATAGCCACGTCCTTCATTAGAAGGAAGTACGCCGTCTGCTACCAGAAAAGTTGTCGCTCGAGCATGATCGGCAATTACTCGCATAGATGCGTTGATAGCCTTATCCGGGCCATAAGTTAATTTGGCCAAGGAACTGATATGTTCTATGATGGGGGTAAATAAATCTGAATCAAAATTATTGAATTTACCCTGTAATACTGCTGCAACACGCTCAAGCCCCATACCTGTATCAATGGAAGGTTTTGGCAACCGGGTCATTTCACCATTTTCATCGCGATAAAACTGCATAAAAACCAGGTTCCATAACTCTAAATAACGGTCACAATCACAGCCAACTGCACAATCAGCGCTATCACAACCGACCTCTTCACCAAGGTCAATATGAATTTCAGAACAAGGACCGCATGGACCAGTATCACCCATAGCCCAAAAATTATCATTCTCTCCAAGACGAACTATCCTGCCTTTGGGTAATTCTTTAATCTGTTCCCAAAGATCAAAAGCCTCATCATCTTCCTCAAAAACTGAAACCCATAGTTTTTCTGCAGGCAAGCCCAGCTCTTTGGTAAGAAACTCCCAACCATAATCAATGGCGTCTTTTTTAAAATAATCACCAAATGAAAAATTTCCCAGCATCTCAAAAAAAGTATGATGCCTGGCTGTATAGCCAACATTTTCCAGGTCATTATGCTTGCCACCGGCACGCACACAGCGCTGACATGTTACAGCACGGGTGAAGTCTTTTTGCTCCTCTCCCATAAAAACCCTTTTAAACTGAACCATACCAGCATTGGTAAAAAGCAGGCTTGGATCATCATGTGGCACCAGAGATGAGCTATCCTGAATACTGTGGCCTTTGTTTGCAAAATATTCCAGAAAGCGCTTTCGAACTTCGTTACCAGTCATTATTCTTTGTATTTTTAATTATATTTAGCTTTAGCTACCTGAAATTGAATCAGCCAGCCATTTTAATGTTTATGTTTGTCTTGTCTCTGAATAACAAAATATTGGCCAACAGATACTGCCTTATTTCAAAAAAGGCAACATGGCCTTAAACTCTGGTGTACCAGCTTTTTGTAGCATCTCATATACTATCATCTCTGCAGACATCAACACAGCTCCTAACTCACTCATTCGCTTTTGCCCAATTCTGTTATTCTCTGGATTACGTGAGGAGACAGCATCGGTTACCACGACAACCCGATATCCTTTTTGTAAAGCACCAATCACCGACTGATAAATACAGATATGGCTTTCAACACCACAGAAAAGGAGAGTGTCCACAGTATCAGGAAGATTTTTTAGTAATGCTTGAGTCTCTGTGTTTGCCAATCCATTGAAAGTAATTTTATCCGGACATGGGACCCCTTCCAAAAATTGATCAATTTCTGGAAGCAGTGGGCCTATTCCCTTTTTATACTGCGTGTTAGCAATTATAGGAATCTGAAGTACCTTGGCAAAGTTAATCATAAGACTAATATTGCGGGCAACCCGATCTGCTTCATGGATATGTGCCATGAGTTTTTCCTGCGGATCAACAACATGAAGACAACACTGCTTGGGTTGTAAAAATACAGGCTCAGATTTCATAATAATCTACTGTGTTTACTACCAGACTGAAAAAACTCAGAACCTTTACAGCAAGGTACGGCAGCTTGGTAAAATGTTTGTAATATCTTTGGCAAGTAATTATATTTAATGGCTTAGTAAAAGTTAATACATTGTGTCAATTGCACAAACGAGAAATCTTACAACTTAGTAACAGGCCATAATTAAAAAAACCTCACATTAATTGAAGAGCAATTGAAGTTGTTTAGAATTTTTGCAAAAGCATCATAGATAAGGTAAAGAAATTTTAATCTCACCGAAAGATAAACTTATGATATAATATAAAGCAATGCCTGTCCATACAGGGAACTGATAAACAAACAGGTAAAAAATCCGTGAAATTGATGCTTGTCGAATTTCTCAACTCAAATAACGATAGCATAAAGTATAAATACGAAATAACAACAAAGGTACAGGTCTTGGTTTTCCTGACATCAAAGTTACCACTCTAATCTAAAATAAGAATTAAGTTACAGGTTTTTAGTGACACTGATCGAAATTTGCAACAGAAAAAAGTTCCCGACACAATTCTCTTGCTGCAACCTGTTCTCCAAGGCTGGCTAACGTGAAGACAATTGTCCTGTTAACCATATTGAATACATCAACCTCTCGCTTGTTTTCCCCATATAACAGACGTCTTTATAATATTTTCAAAACATGCCTTACAGCGTAAACGAGGAATCATATGCCTGTTAGCAACACAGCCGAAGCACCGCATTTTCATCATGATACAATTGATAAGTACTTAGAAAACACTCTTCCCTTCAGTAATCTCCCTAAAGCAGTTTGCCTCAACCTGGCCCAGCAATGCACTATGAAGTTTTATCCAAAAGGGACCACAATGCTCAAGGCTGACGAGACCGAACTTACCCACCTCTACCTTATCCAGCAAGGTGGAATAAAGTCATATATTGTTGACGATGAAGGAGATGTAACACTCAAGGATTATCGGGGCTCCGGGTCTTCAATAGGTGCTCTTGGAATAATCCACGGCAGGGTTGCCAATCTAAATGTTGAAACGGTAGAGGATACCTTTTGTTACCTTCTTCCCCGCCAGGGTTTTCTAAAATTAATTGACAAACACCAGAATATAGCACAATATTTTCTCGAAAAATTTACCAAAAAGCTTACTGATTCATTTTACAGTGAGTTGCGGTGTCACAAACTCTCACGACCCACTCACACCGACCTCTCTTTATTCTCCACAACCGCTGGCGAGATCATCAAAAAGCTCCACACTGTTTCTTCTACCACAACCATCCAGAACGCTGCTTTGCATATGGCAAAAAATCAAGTTGGCTGCCTTCTGATACACGAAGTGAACAACAAAAAAGAAATAATTGGAATTATTACCAACCAGGATTTGCGAGTTCGGGTTATTGCTGCAGGTCAAAGTTATCAACAGGAAGTTTCCTGTGTAATGACCTGCGCCATTGAATCTGTAGAATTTGATTCCCTATGCTTTGATGTCCTGATGAAAATGATTGCCACAGGAATCCATCATCTGGCAGTTGAAAAAGATAAAAAAATACTCGGCGTAGTCACATCCCATGACATTATGCATCTCCAGGGAAATTCCCCTTATCACCTGTTTAAAGAAATTGCTGCGCAATCCAAAATAAGCGGCCTGTATAAACTGGCCCAAAAAAACCCTGAAACTATCTATTCTTTAATTCGAGAGGGAGCAAAGGCTGGCAGTATCACCAGGATGATCGCAATTCTAAATGATCATATCCTTGAAAGGCTTTTAACATTACTGGAACAGGAAATGGGTCCACCACCTGTTCCCTACTGCTGGTTGTTAATGGGCAGTGAAGGGCGCAGAGAACAAACTTTCCAGACAGACCAGGACAATGCCATTATTTACCAGGATCCTGCCAATGACGAAGAAAAAAAAGCGGCAGAAACATATTTTGCGCAGTTTGCTAAAAATGCCATTGATCATCTTGTTAAATGTGGTTTCCCTCTGTGTCCTGGTGAAATCATGGCCGTAAATCCTAAATGGTGTCAACCATATTCAACCTGGCAGAGTTATTTCCATAAATGGATGGCCGCTCCAGAGCCTCAGGAAATATTAAATTCAACTATATTTTTTGATTTTCGAGCAGGTTTTGGAGACTCTTCTCTTGCAAATAAATTGCGCTCTTATCTGCAGAAAAATTGTCAGAAGGAATCTATTTTCCTCTTTCACATGGCACAAGAATGCCTTGCCGGAAAAGCTCCGCTCTCATTTTTCAGAAACTTTATAGTGAGCAGCGACGGAGAACACAAAGACATGCTTGACATCAAAAAACAAGGCTTGGTTCATTTTGTGAACTTTGCCAGAATCATGGCTCTCAAAAACGGCTTCAAGGAAACAAACACTCTGGCTCGCCTTCAGGTTCTTCATGACGAGGGACATATAAGTAAAGATCTCTGGTCTGCAGTCAGTGAGGCGTATGAATTTCAAATGCAATTAAGACTTATCCATCAACTGAATCAAATTGAAAAAAGCACTGCTCCAGACAATTTTATTGACCCTGCCCGTCTCAGTGAACTCGAAAAAAGAATGCTCAAAGATGCTTTTTCTGTTATCCAAAGACTGCAGGCAGTACTAAAAACCATTTTTCCAACCCAATAACTCATCACTGTTCATTTCAATGGCATCTTTTTTCAAATTTTTTAATAAAATAAAAAAAAAAAAACAACACCCGCTTCTCATTCAAAACACAAACTATTTCAGCGAATTCGACCAGTCTCTTCCATTAACTGAGTATGACTTTGTGGTTTGTGATACTGAGCTTACAGGGTTAAATAAAAAGCAGGATGAAATTATCTCCATAGGTGCAGTTAAAATAGTTAATCTCAAAATTGATATGTCATCCTGCTTTCATCAATATATCCGACCTGAAAAGATTGACCACAATCAAGCAACTCTCATTCACCGAATAACCCCTGAGCAATTAAGGGCAGCACCCACCATTTACGAAGTTCTACCTAAATTCATGAAATTTTGCGGTAAGAGTCTTCTTGTTGGCCATTTTGTGGATATCGACATTCATTTTCTCAACAATGCCGCCAAGAATGTACTTGGCGGACCATTTTCAAATCCTAGTATCGACACCATGAGACTTACCAAAGGATTCCTCGACGCCGAAAGCGGTTTTCGACCTCATGAGTATGGAAATAATACCCAACCCGTCTCTTATAACCTTAATGACCTGAGTAACACCACCTTTAACCTCCCAGCATTTAAACCACACGATGCTCTGGAAGATGCACTCCAGACAGCATATCTTTTTTTATTTTTAGTGAAAAAGTTTAAAACAGGCGGTATCAGAAACCTGAATGAACTTTATCAGGCAGGACGAAACTGGAAAATATTATAATTTCTCTCTATAAATCTCACAACTACTCAATAAAGTATCTTGATCAAGATCTGCAGGTCAGACAGTGTGCATATACACGTTTTTTCAAAAAAAATTCCCCAAATAATAAATATCTGCCTTAAAATAACCTCACAAAACTTTATTTTCAAAGCTTAAACATCTGTGCTTTTTACTTTTTATTTGACCTTTAGCAAGCAAATTAATAGTATGCATCAATTTGGTAAATGATATTTTATCATAATAAGCTCAACTATAGTTTGACCACTATTCTCTAAGTCATCATCCTGTAAGGAAAAAATATTTGTTTGACATAAAACAGGATAGCAGATACAGTCCCACATTGTGCCACTCGGGATCTCATGATATCTCTGCACAGGAGCATAATTCAACCCTTTCAAACGAAGTGCATGTGCTTATTTTGTCAAAAAATCATTGCAGAGATGGCTCTGAACCGTGTAAAAAAAGAATGACTTTCCGTATTTATAAAATATAGCTTTTAGTAAATAATCGATGGATGAGGTAGGGAGCTGAGTGGAGGTACTCAGTTTATTTATGGGGAGATTGGCAATCAAGTCCCCGTTATAAGATAAAATATGGAGGAGATTATGAGTGATGCTGCTGCTTACTGGAAGGCTAATATCAAGCTAGTTGGTATTTGTATGGCCATCTGGTTCGTTGTTTCTTACGGATTCGGCATTTTGTTTGTCGATGCGCTAAATGCTATCCAGATCGGAGGGTATAAACTAGGATTCTGGTTTGCCCAACAAGGCTCAATGTATATCTTTGTGGCCCTGATTTTCTTTTATGTCGCGCAAATGAATAAGCTCGACAAGAAATTCAACGTCCAAGAAGACTAAGGAGGATATGACAATGAGCTTACAGACCTTAACGTTTCTTGTGGTAGGGGCAACATTCTGTCTCTACATCTTTATTGCTATCAAAACCCGGGCATCTACCACTGGTGAATTTTATGTTGCCGGTAAAGGTATTCCACCAGTTTTAAACGGTATGGCAACTGCTGCTGACTGGATGTCTGCAGCCTCTTTTATTTCCATGGCCGGTTTAATTGCTTTTAAAGGATATGATGCATCTGTATACCTTATGGGCTGGACAGGTGGCTATGTTCTTCTTGCCATGCTGCTTGCACCTTACCTGAGGAAATACGGTAAATTTACCGTGCCTGAATTCATCGGTGATCGTTTTTATTCAAATACAGCTCGTATTACTGCTGTTATTTGTCTGATTACTGCTTCCTTGACCTACGTTATTGGCCAGATGAAAGGTATCGGTGTTGCTTTTTCCCGTTTCCTGGAAGTTGACTTCTCCGTAGGACTGGTTGCGGGTATGGCTATTGTTTTTTGTTACGCTGTACTAGGCGGCATGAAGGGTGTTACCTATACCCAGATTGCCCAGTATTGTATTTTGATTTTTGCTTATACTGTACCTGCAGTTTTTATCTCTTTGCAGCTGACCGGTAATCCAATTCCTCAGCTTGGACTTGGTAGCACAATGGCAGACGGAAGCGGTGTCTTCCTTCTCGACAAACTCGACGCAGTTTTAGTCGATCTAGGTTTTAAAGCCTATACAGTTCAGAAAGGATCAACCATAAACATGTTCTGCTTGACCCTGTCCCTGATGATCGGTACAGCTGGCCTGCCACATGTTATTACCCGTTTTTTCACAGTACCTAAGGTTAAGGATGCACGTTCTTCTGCTGGTTGGGCATTAGTTTTTATCGCCCTTCTTTACACCACAGCTCCTGCTGTTGGCGCAATGGCCCGACTCAATCTGATGGACACAATTCAGACTGGCGCTGTTGGTTCTGCAGATGGTAACCTTGAATATGCAAAAGCTCCTTCCTGGTTCTCTAACTGGGAAAAAACCGGTCTTCTTAAATATGAAGATAAAAACGGTGACGGTAGAATTCAGTACTATGGTAAAGGTATTGCCGATAAAGCTGCTGCTGCTGGCTGGAAAGGCAACGAGATGATCAAGGTTGACCGTGATATCATGGTTCTTGCTAATCCTGAAATCGCTAAACTTCCTAACTGGGTTATTGCACTGGTTGCTGCTGGTGGTATTGCTGCTGCTTTGTCAACTGCTGCTGGCCTGTTACTAGCAATTGCCTCTTCAATTTCTCATGATTTGTGCAAGGGCGTTTTCATACCAGATATGTCTGAGAAAAATGAGCTATTGGCAAGTCGTATAGCCATGGCAGGAGCCATTTGTGTAGCTGGTTTCTTTGGCCTCAATCCTCCTGGTTTTGCTGCCCAGGTTGTTGCGCTGGCCTTTGGCCTTGCTGCTTCATCCCTGTTCCCAGCCATTATGCTCGGTATTTTTTACAAACGTTGTAACCGTGCTGGTGCGACAGCTGGTATGCTGTCCGGTCTTGGCTCAACACTTATTTACATCTTTTGGTTCAAAGGCTGGTTCTTTTTCAAAGGAACAGAAATGGCTGAAAATGTTGAAGCTAACTGGTTTATTGGTATATCCCCAGAAGCCTTTGGAGCTGTTGGCGCAGCGATCAACTTTACTGTAGCCATCATTGTTTCCCAGATGACCAATCCTCCACCAGAGCATATTCAGCATCTGGTTGAAGACATTCGTATCCCAGGAAACTGGAAAAGCGATTCATAAAATGTCATCAAATCGGTCTAACTGACCGTCCAAAATGGACTCTGCACTCTATGCAGGGTCCATTTTTTTTTAATTTTCTGCAAAAATCTCCCCCTGTTTTCTCTTGACCTTCCCTGTATTTTCATTTAACTGTTACATCTTACAGATTCTATACACCCTTAAAAATTTGCTCAATAAGGTGAAATTATGAACCGAGTGCCCCTATTCCTTTGCGCTTCAGTTCTTTGCGGTTGTTTTATACTTCTTTCAGGCTGCGCCAAACAGATTCCCCCCTACGACACAAACGCTGTGACCAACATGCCTGAAGGCCGTGACATTCAATATAACACCCTAGACTCTGAAGCCATTAGCCAGGAAGCTGGCCCCTCCGTTGAAACTCTTGATTCTACTGGTAATAACATCAATACCAATGATTCATTTGAACTAGCTGAAGATCAAACTACTGAAGAATATAAAAAATCCCATGGTCGTTCTTCACGAGAACTGCTACCTGTTTATTTTGAATTTGATCAAGCTTCCATTGGCAGCGACCAGATTTCTGCAATAGAGACCAATGCTGATTATCTTAAAAATAGCCCTGGTTCTAAAGTCGTCATAGAAGGTAATTGTGATGAAAGAGGAACTAATGAATATAATATTGCCTTGGGGGAAAGACGTGCTCTTAATGCCAAAAACTATCTTCTACAACTAGGTATTGAAGAGTACCGGTTGCGTACTGTCAGTTTTGGCGAAGAACGTCCTCTCTATCCTGATAGTGATGAATATTCGTGGTCTCAGAATCGACGTGATGATTTTTTATTAGAATAGTTTTTTCATCGCTTTCTTCTCCAATTCAGTGATGATTCAAGGGCATTTACAACCCCTGAATCATCACCATCATAAAATGATTCGCTTTACATGTCTCCAAAGCAACTTGTATTTTTTTCCTGTTAAAGTATTAACTGAATCCCTTTCAGACCGTTATTTAATACTTGTAATTATTTAATATTACACAATTTCATACAAAACCCCCATAACACAACATCCCCTTCCTTCTTAACAAAATCCCTTTCAAATTATTTTATCCTTAATAATGGTAGTACACCATTGACTTGATAATAATTATCAACTACTGTAAGGAATATATATTAACTTGGTGGTGATATGGTACAAAATAGAAAAACAAATCAACGGGAAATTTTACTTAGAGAATTAACTGAACACCCTACTCACCCGACAGCTGATGAATTATACAACAAGGTCAAACTTATTCTTCCCCGAATCAGTTTGGCTACTGTTTATAGAAATCTAGAAAGACTTTCTCAACAGGGATTGATTAGTAAAATTTCCATCAGTGGTCGACAAAATCGTTTTGATGCCATCATCAAACCACATAATCATATCTTTTGCATCCAATGCCATCGTCTTGACAATATTGAGAATAATTCAATTTATGAAATCATTCTTTCTCCGCAAGATCGAAAAGGATATAGTATACTTGACTATAGAATTGAATTTTTTGGACTTTGTCCACATTGTTATAATACAAAATAAATAGGAGGATTTTATGGGTTGTTGTAATAAATCATGTGATACACTAAGTGAAAATCAAAAGGAAGTACTCCAAGCTCTTAACAGTGCTACCGAACCCTTTGGCAGTAAAGATATTGCATCTAATAGCAACCTGGAACCTAAACAGGTCAGCTGTCAAATCACTGCTCTCAAGAAAAAAGGGTTTGTCACCAGCCCAGTACGATGTAAATACATAATTACAGAAGAAGGAAAATCAGCGCTTTAACGAGGCAAAAAAGGAGATAAGTATGGCTAAATTAAATGGATCAAAAACAGAAAAAAACATTTTAACAGCATTTGCTGGTGAGTCGCAAGCCCGAAACAGATATTCCTATTTTTCCAAACAAGCAAAAAAAGAAGGGTATGTTCAAATTGCCAATATTTTTGAACAAACAGCCGAACAGGAACGAGCCCATGCTAAAAGGCTTTTCAAACTCCTTGAAGGTGGTGAAGTTGAAATCAGTGCATCCTTTCCTGCTGGTGTTATTGGTTCCACAGTGCAAAATCTCGAAGCATCTGCCGCCGGGGAAAATTATGAATACACTGAAATGTATCCAGAGTTCTCATCAACAGCTGACAAGGAAGGATTTAAGGAAATTTCTATGATTTTTTCTTCAATAGCAATTGCCGAAAAACAACATGAAAAACAATATCTAGATTTTATAAACAATATCAAGACAGACAAGGTCTTTCAGAAAACAACACCTGTAACCTGGTACTGTATAAAATGTGGATATATCCATAATTCGCCGGCAGCTCCTCAAGTATGTCCTGCATGCAATCACCCCCAAAGTTACTACCAAGTACTTGGTGAAAACTGGTAACAAACTATATAAAAATATCCTGAGCCAAAATTGTTTTGCCAAAGGGCGATTCTACGGTGTCTGATATTTTTCTGCAATTAAATGAAAAACAGTTAAAGACCCCCTGTAAATGCCTCTGCTCTTTCATGACAGGAGAAACACTATTAATTCTTCACAGCTTGTTATTGCCTGTGAAGAATTAATGTTATATTAAAAGGGTAAAATATTTCAAGAAAGGCGTTAACTCACCTTAGAGGGAAGACTCCATACATTTTTCCCCAAAGGGCATACAAATCTTGTAGTACAAACAAATGTGGGTAGCAAAACTCTGCCGATACTGGCTATTTTCAAAGATCCCAATAGACGTGGTAACAAAATGAACGAATCATACTAATTGATTAGTATTAATTTCATTATTGTTCAAACTATGCTGATTTTTTTTGTTAACCCTTTCTTGATTCATTACTATTTGCTATAAAAATATAATTACTAAATACTACAGGAGATGACAATGACAGAGAAAAACGGGATTTACAAGTGCGTTATGTGCGGTAACATCGTTGAAGTCTATCATACAGGTGCTGGAGAACTGGTATGCTGTGGACAGCCTATGGACTTAATGAGTGAAAATACTGTTGATGCTGCTTTGGAAAAACATATACCTGTTTTAGAGAAAACCGACAATGGCTACAAGGTATCAGTTGGCTCAGTTGCCCACCCAATGACTGACGAACATCAAATCGAATGGATTGAACTTATTGCTGGTAAGACAGTTCTCAGGCAAGCCCTCACTGCTGGCGATAACCCTGAAGCTACTTTCTGTGTTCAAGCCGACAACGTTACAGCTAGGGCATATTGCAACTTGCATGGTAACTGGAAAAGTTAACCCAGACAGCAAATATGTCTAATTATAAAACCCTCTAATATTCTGATCAGGTAGGTTAAAGACAACCTAAATATTTTTAATTACGCTTAGAACAATCCAATCAGGTGAAACTATGAAAAAATACAGATGTATCGTCTGTGGATATGAATACGACCCAGCCGAAGGTGATCCGTCCAATGGCGTTGATCCCGGCACCTCTTTTGATGATTTACCCGATGATTGGACCTGCCCGGTCTGTGCTGCTTCCAAAGATGATTTTGAAGAAGCCTGAAAATCACATGAAAAAATCACCACTCAAAATACTTTTTTTATATAAATCTTAACATAATGACTGGTTCCACTTTCAGGAATCAGTCATTATTACCTTTGATAAAAAGGTTATTATAAACTTTCATTCTATTCAAAAAAAAAGGCCGGAATAAATGTTTCGGTTCGATTTCAGAGTTTTTGATTACAAGAATTCATACATAGGCACTGGTAGTTTACATGAGCTTATCATCAGACCTTAATGCTGCCTTTAACACTTCCCATATAGCCTATATCCTCACACAGCAGTATTGATTTTTTTACCAGAAACTCTTCGATCTATATTTTATTTTTACAGGAGAACAAATTTATGCAAACAACAAAACTAGCGGACAATATATACTGGGTTGGCGCTGTTGACTGGTTAACCCGCGATTTTCATGGCTATTCCACCTACCGTGGAACAACCTATAACGCCTATTTGATAATTGATGAAAAAGTAACTCTCATCGACACAGTCAAAGACCAATACAAAGGTGAATTGCTTCAGAATATACGAAATATAATTGATCCGGAAAAAATCGATTATATAGTTGTCAATCATGTAGAGATGGACCATTCCGGCTGCCTGCCGGCAATGATAGATATTATAAAACCTGAAAAGGTTATCTGTTCAAAAATGGGACATAAAGCAATGTTGAAACATTTTCATCAGGATGACTGGCCCTTTCATATAGTCACTCCTGGCGAAGAAATGAACCTTGGCAAAAAAACTCTCTCCTTTCTAGAGACCAGAATGCTGCACTGGCCTGATTCCATGTTCACCTATGCCAAAGAAGACCAGATCTTATTTTCCAGTGATGCTTTTGGCCAACATCTGGCCACAAGCGAGCGATTTGATGATGAAGTTAACCAGGATATACTGATGCACGAATGTGCAAAATATTATGCAAATATCCTGACTCTTTACTCACCACTTGTCAAAAAATTACTTGCAAAAGTAAAAGAAATTGGCCTGCCCATCAAAACAATCGCACCGGACCATGGAGTTATTTGGCGCCAGAACCCTGAAAAAGTACTTCGGGCTTATAACAGCTGGAGTCAACATGAAGGACAGGGAAACGCACTTATTATTTATGATACCATGTGGCATTCTACTGAAATTATGGCCAAAGCAATTAGCGAAGGCCTCAATGATGAAGGTATCAGTTACAAACTCATCAATCTCCAAGTCAATCACCGCAGTGACGTTATGACAGATGTACTAAATGCCAGTGCCATAATTCTTGGTTGTCCTACTCTCAACAATGGTCTACTACCCAGAATGGCAGGATTTCTTATGTACATGCGAGGACTTAGGCCAACAAATAAAATTGGAGCAGCATTTGGATCTTACGGCTGGTCGGGTGAAGCAGTTAAATTAATGAACCAATCAATGAAAGAGATGAAGTTTAATATCTGTCACCAGGGGTTGAGAATTCAATATGTGCCCGAACACGATCACCTTAAAGATTGTGTGGAACTAGGACGCACAGTTGGCAGCTCTCTCAACAAATTTATTGCTGGAGAAACCATAGAATCAATTATCTAATATAATTCCTTACTCTGTATGCTCCCACTAATGATTAAAAACAGTCTGGTTGTTCTTATATTTGCTAGTGTCTGAATCCAAGAAATGAACCAACCATATTGGATAATCACTTTTTTTATTGCCCAAGGTCCTTTAATCCATTTTTACAAAATGTGATAAAAGGACCTTGAGCCACGACCAATAAAGCGATTGTGACAAACAGCCATTTCAGACTATTTGTTAACAGTCCTCTAATCTATATCCTCTGAATATCTTATGCCTTGATCTTAATCAAGAATCAAAAAATTAAAAAAATGATGGAGAAAAAATAAAAATTGATTCTATTTTAAAATTTTCATGCTGGTTAGTTCACTATTTGAATAATTATTCATTTTTTTTTCCTGTAAACACAAGCTCCTTTCCTCTTAAAATCAAACCTATAAGAGCCATATAGGTATATTTACCTATATAAAAATAGGTACCCTTGCCTATTGACGCACCTGTATGGTTGCCTGTTTAATTGGTGGATAAAGGTTATCTGCGTCAATACTGCTTTTTGCGATGACCTGCACTCTATCTAATGCAGTTTGGAGGCTCTCTCATGGAGCACATTCAAGATCAATATAATGTAGATACTACCCTCAAGCCAATGCAAACTGACCACTCGCAAGATCGTCGTCATTTCCCGCGTTTTCGCGTCAAAGATGGTACGCTAGCAATAAACCAAACCATACTCGGCCCTGTCGTAGACATAAGTTTAGGTGGAATGTCTTTTGAGTATTACGGCAGTGATCTTGAAGACAATGAAATGGAAAATATGGGCTTTTATTTTATTGACTCTGAATTCCTTCTCACAGGAATCCGGAGCAGGACTGTTCAAGACACCGTAGTTGAACCAAACGGCGGAATAATGCCGATCATCAGAAAACGCCGATCAATACAATTTGTTGACCTTACGAACAAGCAAAGAGAAACAATTAAACGCTTTATTAATCAAAATACTATTTCCAGAATTTAGCCTTTTTTATCTTTCTTCAACTTCTCTTCCTACCGAGATCCAGAGGGGGCAACCTCCAAACACCTCCATGGATCTCTCTTTACTCAAAACAAACTGCTTTATTAACCTTTTTATATCAAACCAAAAACAAAATTAATACTCTAGTCGCTGACAATATTTTGATTCCGGTTAATTATCAGGTACACTACTACATCAAGACATAATTCATTTTTCATATGAATCTGTTAAGATTCAACTAAATGTTCAAATCAAGAATAATAATTGCGTAAATTACACTCATTTAATCAAGTTAATTTCATGTTCTTAATTTGCAGACTTAGTAATTTTATCATTAATAATAGGCTTTGTAACTATAATGACTCCTCCTCATTCCTGTGATTTACTACCTCAAGAAAACTTAGAGCCCTGCACCATTGTTATTTTTGGCGCCTCTGGTGATTTAACAAGAAGAAAGCTTATTCCTGCTCTTTTTGATGCATATTGCCAGGATAAGATGAGCGAACGTTTTACTATAGTCGGTTGCAGCCGTACAAGTTTAACTGATTACCAGTTTCGCGAAATGCTTGCCACCCATCTACCAAACTCTGGTATCAATCAAGAAAAATGGGAAAATTTTTCTAAAAATCTATTTTACATTTCTATTGAATATACCCTTGAAAGTTTTAAAACCCTTGCCCACAATCTTTTCGACCTTGACCAAAACAGACAAACCCAGGGAAATATGGTGTTTGACCTAGCAGTTCCGCCAAGCCTCTATCCAGTGATAGCGGAACTCCTAGGCAAAGCTGGTTTATCAACAGAAAATCAGGATAACCACGGCTGGTCAAGAATTGTAGTGGAAAAACCGTTTGGACATAATCTTGATTCTGCCCGAACCCTTAACAAAACTCTTCACAACTATTTCAAAGAAAATCAAATATTCCGCATCGATCATTACCTGGCAAAGGAAACAATCCAAAATGTGCTAATTTTTCGATTTGCTAATACTATTTTTGAACCAATATGGAACAGACATTATATTGAATATGTGGGAATTATTGCAGCAGAGGAATTAGGAGTTGGCACACGTGCTGGATATTATGAGCAATCTGGAGTTATCCGAGATATGTTTCAAAATCACATGATGCAACTTCTCACACTTTCAGCCATGGAACCACCTACTCATTTTAAAGCAGATGCAGTCCAGGATGAAAAAGCCAAGGTTATTAAATCACTCAGAGAATTTAATCGCCAACAGGGAAGTCGATTATATCTTGGCCAATACAGTGATGGAAATATTCATGGGGAAAAAGTAAAAGGTTACAAAAATGAAAACGGCGTTAACAAACATTCACTAACTCCTACGTTTGCATTAATGGAACTCTATCTTGACAATTGGCGCTGGCAGAATGTCCCTTTTTATGTTGCTTCCGGAAAACGATTACCACGTAAAGAGACCAGGATAGTTATTCAATTCAGAGAAGTTCCCCATCAGCTTTTCAAAAATATGTTCGGAGACACTATTGGGGCAAATAGACTAATCATTGAGACCTATCCAGAGGAATCGATTAAACTTATTTTTCAAACAAAAAGTCCCGGAACAGTCACGTGTCTACGCTCCATGACCATGGATTTTGCTTACCACGAACACTATCAGCAAGCAAATCTGGATGCGTATGCACGGGTTCTTCTCGACTGTATTTCTGGAAACCACATGCTTTTTTGGCGTCAGGATGGAATAGAACTTTCCTGGTCATTCCTTACCCCTGTTTTAGAAGAATGTGAAAACTGCAGTTCCAGGGACCAGTCTCTTCACCTTTATCCTTCAGGATCCTGGGGACCTACTAATGCTCTAAAAACCATGAATCTTTTTTTCAATGATTGAAACCAGAATCTGATCTGTTTAACCTTGGCAACAATTACAGGATAACCTTCTCAATTTTAAAGATAAAACTGGCATAGATTATAAAATTTATGGCGAAGGTTTGTTTAGCCATAAAAAAATCCAAACCCTATTATTGCATGACGATACTCACCTTGAAAATATAGATCTTTACACTCATAAACAAGCAAATAAAATGACATTTTAAACATATTTAATTCCTTCTTACGCTACAAATACACGTGCCTGTTTTCAAACTCAACAACGACATCATTTTCCCCAGCCCACTGTTGGCGGATCCCGATGGACTACTCGCAGTTGGTGGCGACCTCGAACCATTACGACTTTTAACAGCGTATCGGGCAGGTATTTTTCCCTGGTATTCAGAAGGTGAGCCTATCCTCTGGTGGTCCCCTTCCCCCCGGCTGGTCCTGTTCCCCTCTGAATTTCACCTGTCCAGACGTTTAGCAAGAACCATACGTAAAAATTCATTTACAGTCACTGTGGACCAGGCATTTGATCAGGTAATTTATTCCTGCGCCGAAATTCCGAGGAAATCAGAGGACGGTACCTGGATCACTCAAGAGATGATGGACTCTTACAAAAAGCTTCATCATATGGGTTATTGTCATTCTGTTGAATGTTGGAAAAACAATCAACTGGTCGGCGGACTATACGGAATTGCCTTGGACAAAGTTTTTTTTGGAGAATCCATGTTCAGCAAAGTCTCAGATGCCTCTAAAATTGCATTTGCAGCACTCATACAACTTGCTGAGAGCCTACCGCTAAAGATGATTGATTGCCAAATGTCAACGCCTCACCTTCTGAGCTTTGGCTCCAGGGAAATTCCTGGAAATCAATTTCAGGAATTATTGCAAAAATATATCCAGTCAGTAGAAAACAAAAAAAAATGGCGCC